>Ga0256786_1000061_pt1 | contig 94981 bp, 62 predicted proteins | sample MC6MC0937MT_FD_186053 | JGI IMG/M metagenome (GOLD analysis project Ga0256786, IMG submission 186053) | Metatranscriptome of enriched soil aggregate microbial communities from Iowa State University, Ames, United States - MC6-MC0937-MT... | ecosystem: Environmental > Terrestrial > Soil >...
AAAAAATTTAGCTATCTGTATAGTTATTTTGTTCTTTTTCTGTGACAGAATTATGTCCAGAAATTTGAATATTACTGACTCTATTCGATTATCGAACAGCATAAAAAACAGCAAATTACTTACTGCTATTTATCCCAATTCATATTCAGATCAGTTTTTACCTGTGATTGGCAATGATCCGGAAACGGATGCCGAAATAGGAAAAGCTATTGGTTCATTTAATCAATTAGAAGGTAGCGGAAACTTTACGAATCTCATTAATCCCAATGAACTTACTGAACTTCCGGTAGGAATTAGAGAAAACATATCCAATGTAGAATATGGTATTGTAATTACTAAGGCCAAATTTACTCCGGAATATGCCTTGATAAATGTTTATGCCCGTGTTGTGACTCCACAGCAAGGGATTGAAGGAGGAAAGAAGACATTATATTTTGGTGCTGAAGGTGTAAAACTCTCTTACGGGGGTAAAATTATAGGTGATGCAAAGCTATCTCTGCTCGGTGATATCAGTATGCCATTTAATCAAAATGAATGGATGCTTACCTTGGAAGGAGGAAGTATCAGTAAATTAAACGGCGAGAGTGTTAATGATAATACTTATGTGGTAATTGATTGTGATGGTATAAAAGAATTGTCTCTGAAGGGTAATGTACAGATATCCAGAAATATTTTAGTGCCATTAGACAGTGCAGGAGCGGTTTTACCTGAAACAGGCAGTAACGGACAAAAAAACAGAGTACGGGGAGACTTCGCATTTAAAGCTACAGACTGGAACGATATTTTGGTAAAAGTAAGCATAAGTCCTTTTGCCATTTCTTCTCAAATTAAAAATCAGGATAAAGGATACTTCTCATTTTTTGTGAATAATGTGGTTTTGGATATGAGTGATCTCCGCACAGATCCCAGTGTAACTTTTCCTCAATATTATGACACACACGGATATCTTATCGGCGGGACAGAATCTTGGCGCGGCTTGTATGTACAGACATTAAGTATAGGATTACCGCAGGAGTTTAAAACAGAAGATCATATTGATACCAGAGTTACATTCGAAGCCAACAATCTTCTCATAGATTCTTACGGAGTATCCGGAAACTTTGCTGCCAATAATTTATTTCCGTTAAATAGAGGAGTAACAAACAAAGAAAATGCATGGCGGTATTCACTTGATCATATCAGTGTAGATCTTGCAGCCTCCAAAATTGTCGGAGCGGAATTAGAAGGTACGGTGCAGCTTCCAATCCAGAAAAGCAATGAAAATCAGAATAATAACGTTCCTACATATTTAGGGTATCAGGGAATGATTACTGAAGAAGAATATTTAATCTCTGTTACCACATTAAATGATATTAATTTTGATGTATGGAGCGCTAAAGCAACAATAGAGGCGGGTTCAACGATTGAAATGAGGGTGAAGAACCGTGAGTTTTTGCCAAAAGCTATTCTTAGTGGGAGTCTTGCCATCGGAGCCAATGCTTCCGCTTCAGATAGTGATAATCCAAATGAAAAGAAAGATGCAGATTTTAAAGGAGTTAAATTTCAGAATTTAACATTACAAACAAAAGCGCCTTACATTACAGCGCAGTATTTTGGTGTTGTAGGTGAACAAAAATTAGCCAATTTCCCGGCAAGTATTAAGGATATACAAGTTATTGCAGATGGTTCACAGTTGAGCTTAGGCTTTGATGTTACAGTTGGTTTACAGGAAAACCGTTTCTCAGCAACAGGCGGAATGAAAATAAATGGTGTTATTGTTAATGAGAATAACCGTCAGAAATGGAAATATGATGGGTTTGATCTGACCGAATTAACCCTTAATAATGTTGATATAGTTGTAGCAAATGTTTCAGGAAGTCTTGAAATTATGCGCAAAGATCCACTGTACGGAAACGGATTTAAGGCTCATCTGAAAGCTGAAATAAATTCTTTAAGTAAAATAACGGTAGAGGTTAGTGCAGCCTTTGGATATAGTACATTCAGATATTGGGGATTTGAAGGTTCCGTAAAAGGACTCGCTATCCAGGCTTCAGCGCTTAGAATTACTGGGTTTACTGGTGGAGCTTTTTATCGTATGATTCCAGATAAAGAATTAAGCATCAATCCCGATAATAAAAATAAAGCCCTGGTTTTGAAACCTGACAATACCGTTGGTCTGACTCTTAGAGCAGGAATTTATGGTTCAATTCCTAAAGAAAATACAATCGATATTATGGCAGGATTTAGTATTACTACAAATCCTAATGGCGGTTTGGCTAATATAGGATTTTTAGGAGAAGCTGTTGTTATGGCTAATTTATCTAAACTGATTCCGGGAGATCCTTTTGCAGGTGTTAAAGATAAGTTTAAAGAAATGACAGATAAACCTGGATTTCTGAACGATATTAAGTCAAGTGGAGTAGGCAAGACATTTTTAGATACGCAGATGGTAGATCAGCAATATCCTGTTTCACAGAATGTAGAAGGATCTATATATGCAAAACTGGCTATGAATTACGATTTCAACAATAACGTTTTTCATGCAAGCCTCGATGTTTTTGTAAATATTGCTAATGGTATCATTAAAGGTATTGGTCCGAATGGAAGAGCAGGATGGGCTGTTGTTCATATTGCTCCGGATGAATGGTATATGCACATAGGAACACCAACTGATATGATCGGACTTAAAGTCGGTTTAGGAAGCTTTTACCTGCAATCTGGAAGTTACTTTATGGTAGGTGATCGTATTCCGGGAAGTCCACCTCCGCCTCCGGAAGTTGCACAAATTTTAGGTCTTCAGCTTAGCGATATTGATTATATGGGAAGTCTGAATGCTTTAGGTGACGGAAAAGGATTCGCCTTTGGTACACACCTTAAATTTGATACCGGTGACATGACTGCTTTATTTCTGTATGCACGTTTTCAGGCAGGGTTAGGCACAGATATCATGCTTAAAAATTACGGCGAGGCTAAATGTTCAAACCGTGGAGGAGAGCAGATAGGTATCAACGGATGGTATGCAAACGGACAGGCTTATGTTTATCTGCAAGGCGAACTTGGTATTAAAATAAAACTTTGGTTCATAAAAAAGAAAATTCCGATTATCAAAGCGGGTGTGGCATCTTTATTACAGGCAAAAGGACCTAATCCGTATTGGGTGAGAGGTTATCTCGGAGGGTATTATAACCTTTTGGGCGGAATGATTAAAGGAAGATTCAGATTTAAAATGGAATTCGGAGAAGAGTGTGTATTAGAAAACTCATCTGTACTTGGAGGCATGAAAATTATTTCAGACCTTACTCCTAAAAAAGACGAAACTGATGTCGATGTATTTGCTATTCCGCAGGCAACATTTGCGGTACGTGTAAATGAGCCTATTGTAATTCCTGAGGATGACGGCGATCATACCTATAAGGTTGTTGTAGAAAAAATGACTATTCTGGATGATCAGGGGAAAGAAATTAAGGGAGTTATAGAATATGCTAACTCTAAAGATATTGCCAACTTCGTTTCTGAAGATATTCTTCCTCCGAATAAAACATTGAAAGCTGTTGCACAGGTAAGCTTTATGGAAAAGAAAAACGGAATATACGAAGTAGTAATGGCAGACGGTCAAAAGGCTGTTGAAATAGAAGAAAGAACATTTACTACAGGTTCGGCTCCGAATGTTATTCCGCTTAGCAATATCAAATATGCTTATCCGGTCCCGGAACAGGAAAATTATTATACAGGCGAAGCTAATACAGGTTATATTAAACTGAAACGTGGACAGGATTATTTATTTGATGATCCAAATTGGAATACAGTATCTGCTTTCGCTGCGGATTCGCCTACAGAAAGTAACTTCTCTTATAATAACAATGATAATATTGTTAATTTCAATACGCCGGAGCTTGGAAAGCAGAAAGATTACACATTTGCTCTGATTGCAAAAAATAAAAACGGAAACACTGCTCCGACAGGAAATAATACTGTTGAAGAGACTGTAAAAACTGAAGAAAACGAAGACGATTCTGCCGTATCTGTAACCACGGAAACGAAGAAAGCTCAAAGCCTTTCAAAAAACGGGGAGATTGAGAGATTGGCATTTACCTTCAGAACCAGTAAGTATAAAACTTTTGAAGATAAATTGACTTCATTAAATTTCAATCCTTTGTGGATCAAGTTGAGTTCTGATGTAGTTACTCTTCAGAACAATATGAATGCTGATGAATATTTTGATGCTACAGAAATCTCGGGTTCAAAATATACAGACGATAAGCCTCTGATTGATCTCACTGCATTAATGGATGATACTTTTGCTAATAAATTTAAAGGTTTGATTTATAATCATTATCCGATTGACGAGCTTACCCTAAACAGAGCAGAAAATGAAGATGATTTTGTGGGCATTCCACCTGCAAAAGCATTCCCTGTCTTCACATCTTATCTACAATATTTAGGAAATGATAAAGGAAATGGCTTTTTAAAGCAGACCTTCCCGTTCAAGTATGATTTGTTCAGCTATTATAAATCAGACTGGTACGACCTGATTTCAAAAGCAGCCTCCAAATATGTAGGTTCACCTGCAAATGCAAGACCGCAGCTGATTAATATCCTGCTGGAGTCTACCTATGGAATTATTCCTGAAGCAAAATACAATGTGAAAGCGAAGTATATATTGCCGGGTAATAAGCAGGGAACAGAAAAACAGATCAACTATGAATTTAAGTAAATAGAATTTACTTCTTATTAAACACAACAAACACGAACACACATAAAGATGACTGAAAGTTATTGCAAATCATATAAGAAAAAAACGGCAAACTATTTTTTAAAGAGTATTGCAGTATTTCTGATTACAGTTTTAGGTTTAATATCTAATACTGTAAAATCACAGCAATACCCCGTGAAACTGGTTCCGGTTATTTTACCTCCATATTCTCTGAAAATAGGAGATTATGCAACCAGTACCGATAATAAGCTTCAGCTGCAAGTTTTAATGACAGATTTATTAGAACCTCAGCATCAAACAGGAATTAAATTTTCTTTGGAAGCTGGTCTTAATGCTGTACCAATAGCAAGATCCAATGACTTTGTTGTCGGGATGAATCCTTTTATGCTTTATCCCGGGAACAGCATTACATTAAGCAATGTAGATATAAGATCTTTATTTGAATTGCAAAATCTTTCAGGCATTAATGCTGTTCAGTATTCCAAGCCGCTATCAGATGGTGTTTACCAATACTGTTTCCAGGCTTATGATTTTTATACTAAAAATAATCTTTCGGCGAAAACATGTGCGACGGTATTTTTGGTTCAGTATGATCCACCGATGCTTACCCTGCCACAGAACGCAGAAAAAGTTCAGGCATTGTCACCTTACAGTGGCGGAGCAGGTATTGTATTTCAATGGATGCCGAGACAGATCGCTGCCAATACAAAGTATATTTTTACACTAAAAGAACTTTGGGATCAGGGACAAAGTCCGATTTCGGGTTTTCTTTCAGCGCCGACTTTATGGACGGAAGAAACCTTTGCTCCGACATTATATTACGGAATCGATAAAACACAACTGATTCCGGGCAAACGATACGCTTGGCAGGTTCAGGCAAAATCCGGGAATCCTGTTTTGGGCGCAAATCCAACTGACGACAATGGTGTTTATAAAAACAACGGTTTATCAGAAATATTTTACTTTGATTATGTAGAAAACTGTGCGGTACCTACACTTTTAATGGCTAAAAATGTAGGAAGGGGAAGAGTTGAGCTGCGATGGAGCATTTCGGGGCAACCTGCAGGTCTGTACAATGTGCAATACCGTAAAAAAGGGAGCACAGCAGAATGGGTAACCCAGCAAAGTTATCAGGCATCCGCTATTCTTACCGGTCTGGAAGATCAGACAGAATATGAATACCGTATCGGATCTGTATGTGGAAATATACAAAACTTCAATACTACCAATCCTTTTGAAAATGGTAATTCGAGCGGAAACGCCTATTCATACAGTGGTGTACAATATTTTATTACAGATGCTGATGATGTTGACAATAATTATCAATGCGGGATTATGCCCGCAGTGGATATTGCCAACAAAGAGCCACTACAGACCCAATTAGGAAATAACGAAGTATTCATGGCAGGAGATTTCCCTGTAACGGTGTTGTCTGCACAGGGAAGCGGCGTGTATTCGGGAACAGGATATATTGAAGTTCCATATTTGGCAGATACCAAAATAAAGGTAAGCTTTAATAACATTAAACTTAATACGGATAAAAAACTTATTGAAGGAGTTATCGAAACGACTTATGATCCAAATGAAAGTGCTGTACATTATGCTTCAGGAGGTTTAGGAGAAACATTCGGTGATGCAGGAGTGAAGGATGTTACTGTAAATTATGTTATTACGAATATCACGTACACGGTAACACCCCCTCCCGGAAAAATTACCGTTTATGGAGATTTCGGAACTGGTGGAAGTCCGAGTCAGCAAGATTTTCCCGGTGGACAAGATTACCAGATTAAAGATAAAGATGGAAATATATGGACTGTTGATGAAAACGGTACAATTACCAACATAGGTAAAGAAGCAGTAGGAGGAGCTTCTACTTCATCAAATACAGAAGGAATTACGGGTAGCGGAAGCAATGCGGCGGTTAATCAATATACAGCAAAAGGAATTAAGATTGAATGGAAGGAAAGTGCTACCGGACAATTTGCTTATGATACTGCCGATAAAACCAAGCTGCCAAAATCTAAATATCCGTTAGTAAAAGATTCTGAGAATAATACTGTTTATGTTCCATACAAAGCAACAGTTAATAAAAAGACTGAACTCTTTGACGCCAAAGTAAGTATTACCGATCCTACTTTGAAAGATGCGACAATCATCTTCAAAACATTGAGCATCGGTAAAGCGATTGAGGCTACAGAAATTAATAAAACCGATACGGAAAGAAACTATCAATTAAAATTGATAGGTGCGTTTGATTACGCTGAGGAAGAAGTGATTGCGGTACTGATGCCGAAAGACAGCACCTCAAAACAAAAAGTAATCAGCAGTTTCAGATTGGTTCATCTGAGTCCTAAATCTGTTAATGTAAGCTTAGTTCCGTTAGATACTGAATCACAGTCTGAATTGCAGACACAGGCAACCAAGATCAATCAGATTTACAATAAGATCGGGGTAACTTTCAATGTAAAGCAGGAACCTGTTTTAAATATCAACGACATTGTAAGCGGGAATACGATCAACAGTGAAGATTCTGATCTGATGAGTACCTACAGTCATCAGCAACAGCAGATCAATGCGCTTTACAAAAGTACAGATTCGAGATATGTGCTGTTTGTCACCAACAAAAATTCTTCTACAGGACAGAACGGATACATGCGTCTGAACGGTCAGTTTGGGTATGTCTACAAGAATGCGCCTCAGAAAACGGGAGCTCATGAATTAGGACACGGAGTCTTCAAGCTAGAGCATCCTTGGAAAGCTTATCAGACGACAAAAGGAGCTACGGATCTGCTAATGGATTATAGTACAGGAGAAGAGCTTTCTCACTTGGATTGGAAGCAGGTAAATGATCCTGCGTTTAAGTTGTATGCTTTCCAGGGGCAAAGTAGCGGGGAAATTGCAGGAGGTTTTGGTCTTACGCCTGATTTTAAATTGATTAAAGCGAATACTTCTACTGCAATACATGGTAATATTGTAACAGTGGGTGAAGGTTTCTTACCTGGTTTCATAGAGAATAGTGTTCAGTATCAATGGGTTGAAACAAAAAAGGGATACTATCCTAAGGGAGATGTACAAAAAACAGCCTATTCTTCTACAGCAACTCCGAATAATGAAAGCACAGTCTGGCTGATTTATGATCATGATGCGATATGTGGAAAATCGAAATTTATTAAAACGACATTCGCAGAAGTTAAAACTAATATCATTTCAAAAACTGATAAGCTTCAGGCTTTAGGCACTTATATCGATCAATATGATAAAATTGAAGATAGTTCAAAACCTATTTATTCAGGATTTATCCCTTGTTCAGATTTTGGAAATGGAGGTAACGGATTAAAATCTATTAATGATTTTTATAACAGACCATCTACTGGTAATGGTACAACAACAGATGATACAAAAGATGTTGTAGATTATACAGGAAGATTTACTGCCGAGGAAATACAGGCAATGGTAGGAAGTATTGTCTCTAATAAAAATTCGACAGGGATTAAAGGAAAAATCTTCATTACTGACGAAAATACTGCTGAATCGGTTCTTCAAAAAGTAAAGGCAAGATACAATCAACCCGAAGCTAAAGAAATGGTCATCTGGCTGAATGTAAACAGTCAGACTAAGAAGTTCGATATTAAGATCAATGTAGGAAGCGGTCTTCCTGAATATGCAGGAAAATCTACCAAAGAAATAGAGCAGCTATTGAAGGATCACTCAGCATGGATAGATGATTTCTGGTTGATGAAGTTTAATCCGTTGACTGCAATCTTGGATGGGCTTGCAGAATTACTTACTAAAGCTAAAATTCCGGTTAGATATTATAATCCTGATGAAACAGATTATAATCCTTTCCCGGCAAAGATTTACTCGTATGTCAGTCTGAAAGTGATGGATGATGAGCTGAGTGGTTTGGCCGGTTCGCCAATGGGAGATAAATATACTCCAAGCCGTGTAGATTTTGCTTTTACATGCGGAGTTTGGAATGGTTTGGTAGGTACAGCTGCTGCAATACCTGAAAGTGGTTCGTTCCTGATCAAAATGATCACGAATGAGAATGATGCCAGAACAAATTTTGCAACAATGATTTCTAAAATAGAATGGAAGGCTGTAAAAGACATGGTGGGTGAACAGTGGGACAAATACACTGCCAATCCTTGCATGAAAGCTTACGGAGCCGGTGAAGTTACTTTTGTAGTCGCCTCTTGCTTTATAGGAGCCGGAGAGATTAAAGGAGCTACTGCTGTTGTTCAGACAATGGAAAAGCTGGATGTGATGGGGCAAATGATTGGTAAATTTGCCAAACTTACCGGGCGTTATGTTGTAAGACCAGTGGTTTCGAAAGCAGGTAAATTTATTATAGAACCTCTTATTAAACTGGAGCCTGCAATAAGCCAGAAATTACGTTCAAATGTTTCGAAATATGTAGCTCAGCTTCTGAATAAAGACAAAATTCATCTTTCTCTGCATGCTACTTCGGAAGGTAAATTTATTGTAGACGGAGTAGAGCTAAGCCCGGAAGAATTTGGTGAGTACATTACCAAAAAGCTTAAAGAGACAGGTAATGCCAACAAAAACATAGTTTTACTTTCTTGCAACGATTTAGAATCTGCAAAAGCATTAGCGGAGATCACTGGTAAAAAAGTGTATACTACTGATGGTCCTATGACGATCTTTGAAAACGGTATCCGCCGTGCAGATGGCTCTGAATGGTATGAGATTTCACCTGATGGTACGAGCACCAAAATACAGCCGCCAGTTACAGAATGTGTAAACTGTACAGGTGAAGGTGTTGAGATGGGTAAATCGTTTGCCGGAAATCTTGAAGCGGGTATCATGCAAGATCTTAACACTACTTTAGGAGCAACAAGAGTTACAGAATTGCTTGAAATTACAAGACAGCTCCCAAGTACATGGACGATTAAAAAACTTGACGGAAAACTAGTTTTAGTAGATAAAGACGGCAAGAGATGGGCTGAAATTTTAAATAATGAAATACGTGCTACAGCAGGTGATGCCGGACAGGGATGGAATAAATTCCTTAATGTTGCACCGCCATTGATGAAGAACTTCAGATATGTGGTGGATAATGGCAGATACATTTTTGAAACTGATGAGCTTGGTAGAGTAAATAAAGCGGTAATGGAAGATCTAGACTTCCATACAAGAGCAAGAAATGAAACCTATCAGCAGGAGACTAAAAAAGTAAAAGACGGTTATCCGAATGATGATGGTGGACATATTTTCAGAAATGAATGGGGAGGACCGAGTGAGCAGATAAACTATTTTTCTCAAAATGCAGCAGAGAATAGAGCTGGAGGAGAATGGTATGATATGGAAAAAGCTGTTTCAGAATTTAAAAAAGCTAACCCAAGTATAAAAGTTAAAGCTGAAATGAAGTTTAATTTTAGTGGAAACTCTAAAAGGCCAACATCGGTAGATGTAAAGATTTATAAGAATAATAAAATAGATATTGACTTATCAACAACTTATGATAATCCTTAAAAAAACGTGATATGCAAGATATTATCAAAATAGTACAATCCCAATTAAAAGATTGTAATTGGAAAAGAGCAGAGTTAATTCTTAAAATCACAAAATTATCAATGAAATATGGCGCAATATTTTACATTGATGAAAACGGTAACCAAGAAGATTTTTGGATTGATTTTGATGAAATAAGACCATTGCTTGATAAACTGAGAAATCAATATAATCAATCAATTGATAGTGATGCAAAATTCAATAAGTATAAAATTATTATTAATAATAATGAAACATATACTGAAAGGTATTGGTGGGATTCTGAACAGAATAAACAAAGTCTGATAACAGGCGCTGAGGTATTTTTTCAATGGGCAAACGACAGAATGATGTCAATGATTTTTGAGTTTGAAAAAGAAAATAATTTACTGCCAACTCAGTATGATAACGATGATGAGCTAGAATACCTAAGTTCTTGGGATAATGGGGTATTTACTTTTCATATTAATGATAAAAATGAATTAGATTATAAAATAGTTCTTATCAAAGATGGAGTTGAAAGAGTCTTGGAAATGCCTTTGAAAGATTATTTTATAGAAGGAATTTTGGAACATCATAAGATTACCAATACAGAACTTTCAGATGTATGGAAGTCTTGGAATACACTAATAATTAAGTCGCCTCATACTGGTATTCCTTATGACAAAGTTGATGAGTATGTAATTTATAGCTTAGAATAGATTAATTATTGAAATGGATATTAATCATTTAGTCTCAGAAATAAAAAATTACTACAAAGAATTTGAATATGACAAATTAATTGTCGACTACATATTCACATTACAGAGTAGTTACAATTTTATTGTTCAATATGAGAAAGATAATAGGTACGTAGAGTCATTAGTTTCTAATAAACCTATAAGAAGTGTTGTGAGAGAAATGGCTGAAAGATATGAAGAACTTAAGGATTCTAAACAAAAATTTAATCATGTAAGAATAGAGATTAATAGTGATGGTACTTTTTCCGATAAATATTGGTGGGACATGGGTAAAGAACATCAAGATTTATTTGATTATGCTAATGTATTTTTTCAATGGGCAAATGACAGAATGATGTCTATGATATTTGAGTTTGAAAAAGATAATAATTTACTGCCGACTCAATATGACAATGATGATGAATTAGAATATTTGAGCTCTTGGGATAGTGGAGTATTTACTTTTCATATTAATGATAAAAGTAAATTGAAATATAAAATAGTCCTTACCAAAGATGGTGTTGAAAGAGTATTGGAAATTCCATTAAAAGATTATTTTATAGAAGGAATTTTGGAACACCACAAAATAACTAATACAGAACTTTCAGATGAATGGAAGCCTTGGAATACTTTGATAATTAAATCACCTCATAATAGTATTCCTTATGATAAAGTGGATGAATTTGTGAGTTATATATTGGAATAAATTTTTTTATTAAGATGGAATATAAATTTGAAATTTATAAATATTATGATGAGCGAGATGGATTATCAAAAGAGAGTCCATTACTTTATATTGAAAATCAAGAGAGATATGGTGATTATTTTCTCACAGAAATTGCAAACTTACGATTTGAATATCTTGAAGAGATAGTACCTTCATTAGAAAAAGTGCTTAATGGAGAAGTGGAACAATATGATTTTGGGTATGAGGTGTATTCTATAGAGTGTAGAAAAGAAGTATCACAGGTCATTGATACATATGACGGTTGGAAATCTATTGCAGAAATACCTACTCAAGAGATCTATGAATTAATGCGAGATTGGAGAGATTATTTAGTTCAATATTATTCGGATAAATAATAAGCTTATCATCTCCAGATTTTTAATTATGAAAGAAATATAAAAACTTAATAGCAGCGTGTAATATTTTCACAGAGGGTGACGTATCAGATTTGTGGGTTTTGCTATAAAGTATTGGTTATCAGTATAGATGAAAATTAGCAAATTAATAAAAACAGAAAAGTAAGAGCTAGTTATGCTAGCAAGAGCAAAAAACAATAAAAATTTGGGTATTTAAAATCCCTGCTCATCAAGGTGGTCCAAAGGAGGTTTCTTCTAGGACTAGACAAGAAGCCATGGCAGGCTTAGAAGCAGAAGCACAAGGATATTTAAAAAAACCAATTAGAAGAGGCACAGCAGAGGTTGATTTTGTTGACGGAGATAATATTAATTGGGATGTAAAAGCCCCACCTTCAACTAAATATTTCAACCAGCTTGTACCTGGAATGATTGACAAATTTAAATCTGAGATCAGCAAAGGAAGAAAAGTATTACTAGATTGTACATATATGACGGATTCTGATTTAAACTTATTGCGAAATGCAATGAAGAATGGACTTTCTACAGATGAACTAAATAAAATAGTTGAAATAAATTCAATATTAAAATAATGGATAAAAATGTAAATAAAATAATAATTGATTATGATAAATTTATATCATCAAAAGGTGCTTTGGGGAGAAAAGGCACTTTAGAAGAAGTGTTTGTAAAAGATCTAATTATTAAAAATAAAGATTTAGAGGGGATTATTATAGGAGATTCAAATGTAATTACAATTATTTTTGAAAGTACATATTTTGGAGGAGCATTGATCATAAATTCAATTTTTAAGAATTGTATTTTTTTAGACGTTAATTTTCGAAAAGCCGATGTGAATAATTCTAATTTTCAAAATTGTTTATTTATAGACTCTAAATGGATTGGAACTTCTATTCAAAATAATACATTTTTATGTTGTGAATTTATTAGTAATGATTTTACTAATACATTAATTAGTAAAAATAAGATCACTAATTCCTTTTTTTTAAACAGTACAAAAACTGACAACACGAGAATATTAGACAATTTAATCATAGATACACAAGGTTTTGATAATAATTAGACAGCATTAAATCTGTTACTACAGGAGCTATTAAAACCAAGTGGGACGCTTATGCCAATAGCCCGGGACACATTACTTACCATGAAATGGGAAAAGATGGGGTTACCGTAGTTTCTATGGCTATGGGTGCCGGCTTCTTCAAAAAAGGAGCAGATGGTTTAAAGGACGGGATTGAGGATACCGGAGAGAAAATTTTAGAGAAATCTGATGATTTTTTATCTGATGTTATAAGTAAACTGAAAGGAGCTAAAGGATTGGTTGGTAAGAATTATGAAGATTTTCTAGCCAATAATTTACCTGATGGAGGTCCTGGATTTACCAAAATGGGTAGAGAATATGACGCAATTTATGATAATGGAAAAAAATGGGTTGAAGCGAAATCAGGGAGATACTGGGAAGATATAGTATCTTCTGAAACTGGATTAGCAAAATTTAAATCTGATATGGGAGCACGTTTAAAAATTGCAATAGACAATGGAGCTAATTACGAATTATTTTCAAATACACCCCGCTGCGCAAAGTCTCCCGACTTTGAGCAACAATGAAAAGGAATAGTAAAATGAAAGAAGGTTACACTATAAAAGACCAAGAAAAACCACACTTTATTACTTGCACAGTAGTAGATTGGGTAGACATTTTCACAAGAAAGGTTTATAAAGATATTGTGATTTGGTCATTAGATTATTGCATAAAAGAAAAAGGAATGATTTTGTACGGCTACGTAATAATGAGCAACCATATTCATTTAATAATACAATCGAAAGATGGCAAGCTGTCAGATTTAATAAGAGATTTTAAAAAATTCACAAGCAAAAATATTTTAGAGACCATACAAACAGAACCCGAAAGCAGAAGAGAATGGATGCTGGATTTATTTAAAAAGGCAACAGAAAGCCATAGCAGAAATAAGAATTATCAGTTTTGGCAATACGGAAATCATGCAGAAGAAATATACACCTTACATTTCATGTGGGATAAACTAAACTATATACATCTTAACCCAATAAGAGCTGGTATAGTTGAGAAAGCACAACATTATATTTACTCTTCGGCTAGCAATTATGTAACAGGCAAAGGATTTTTAGAAGTTGAATTGGCTGATAATCCGATAATCGATGTAACAAAAAAGAATGAGTTTTGTAAATATAATAATTATGATGAGTAAATAATTTGCTCAAAGTCGTGAGACTTTGCGCAGCAGGAAACAGATTAAATAATTATAAAAATAGTATTGAGATAATTTTTAATAAATAAAAAATAATAATTAAACACAAATTTAAAAACAACAAAAATGATGAACATAAAATTATTGGTAATCTCATTCATATTTATCGATATTCCTTATTCTCTAATGGAATTAATTAATCTAAGTACTCTTTAGTTTAATTAAAAAGCAGAGAATAAAAATATAATACTGACGAAAATAATTTAAAATAAAAAATACTAATGATAAAAACAAAATAACCAATCACAAATGCTTATGAAATTTAAAACACACAATAATTTGAAAAAACATTTATTACTGTTAATCCTGTTTTCCTGCAATTTTTTGTGGAGTCAGCAACAGGATAAAGACAAGACTATCGTTCCCCACATCCGCTTAAAAATAGCTGAGAAGAAAGATCATATTTCTTTACGCTGGGCAGTTGACGAACCTATCGCATGGCAAAAAGCTAACAAAATAGGCTTTTCTTTAAAACGATTTACACTTTCAAGAGACGGAAAAGTTCTTCCCAAAGCTGAAGAAAAATATTTGGGAGTTTTCAAACCAGCCTCAGAAAATGACTGGAAGGAAATTGTTGATAAAAACGACAATGCAGCCATCGTTGCACAATCTCTTTTTGGGGAAAGTTTTGAAGTAGAAATAGGAGAGAAGCAAGGGAAGCTGGAAGGTATAGTTAACAAATCACAGGAAGTTGAGCAGCGCTTTGCTTATGCTCTGATGGCGGCTGATCTTGATTTTCAAGTTGCCAAACTCGCAGGTTGGGCATATACTGATACCAGTGTGAAATCTAATGAAAGATATCTGTATACCGTAAGTATAAATACTTCGGCAGGAGCATTACTGGTACAAAAAGGGGATGCCTTAGCAGCAGTTTCATCAAATTTCGAACTTCCAAAACCGTTGGATTTTATTGGAATATTTAAAGATGAAACCGTTACACTTTCATGGGAATATTTACAATTAAGAGATACCTATACAGCTTATTTTGTAGAAAAATCTGAAGACGGAAAAATCTTCAGTTCTTTGGGAGACTTACCCGTAATGAACATGAATGACAATGACGGAAGACAAGTTAGAGGAATGACTTTCGTGGATTCATTAGCACAGAATAATGCGAAATTCAGCTACCGTATTCGCGGAAAAACAATTTTTGGTGATTACGGACCTTATTCAGACATAGTTTCGGGAGAAGGTAAAAAAAGTCTGGAGGCAACACCAAGAATCTCAGATTTTATCATTGGTGAAGATGAAAGCATTAAACTTGAGTGGGAATTTCCGCAGCAAGACGAAAAAAACATCTCATCATTTGAACTGTTACATTCTGAAACAGATTTGCAAAACACTTATAAAGTTGTCAAAAACAAAATTCCGGTGAGCAGCAGAAATATAATGACTAAAAGTCTTGCACCATCCAATTATTATAAGATACAGGCAATCGGTAAAACGGGAGACAAAAGAGAGTCTTTTTCGGTTCTAGTACAGCCTAATGATATGACGCCACCGGAAACGCCATTACAGTTTGAAGGTAAAATAGACTCTTTGGGTGTAGTTCATTTGAAATGGAAAGCCAATACAGAGAAAGATCTGGAAGGTTATCATATTTTCAGAGGAATTCAAAAGGGAGATGAGCTGGTTCGTGTGACTCCGCAGGCTATTACTAAAAATCATTTTGAAGATCAGGTTGTTTTAGAAAACCTAAATTCTACAGTGTATTATTATGTAACAGCTACAGACAGGAGAAAAAACCAATCCAAACCGTCAATTATTCTTGAACTTGAAAAACCAGATAAGGTAAAACCAAAAACTCCGGTTTTTACCCAATATAAATTGGAAGATGACGGTAAAATTACCCTGAACTGGATGAGAAGTCACAGCGAAGATGTTGTTTCGCATCAATTGTTCCGCCAGTCAAAAGATGATGCCGACAAAGGCTGGAAAATGATTTATGAGACAAAAGATATAAAACCTGATTATACTTATACAGATAAAGAGGTTGAAGCAGATAAAAGCTATAGTTATTATTTATTGGCAGTAGATAAAAGTAAGCTTCTTTCTGATAAATCTCAGCAAATGACGTTACGAAGCAGCAGGATTGAAGCATTGTCAATACTTACCAATTTATCGGGTGCAGCAAATAAAAATAAAAGCCAGATTGAACTCAACTGGAAGATCAATAGTAAGGATGTTGGCGAAATTATCATATACCGCCAAAAAGGAGCCGAGAAACCAACAATGTGGGGAACCCTAAACGGAGCCCAGAACTTTCTTGAAGATAAATCGGTTCAGACAGGTAACTCGTATACTTATCTCATAAAGCCAATGCTAAAAAATAAACAACTTGCAAAGACTGAAAAAATAACAATTGAATACTAAAACACAAACCATACAAAGCAATGAAAAAAATATTATTACTGCTATTATTCATGGCAAATTTTCTCCTGTGGGGACAGGGTGGACAAGCTGAATATAAAATTGAACTGTATAATTTATCTTATGAATTGACAGCAGGTATCCCAAACGACGCTGATGATACATTTGTATCTGTTGAAATTGTATACTCGGACGGATCAAGAGAAACCTTATATCTAAGATATTTTAATGATCAGGATGATGATGTTTTTGGATGGAATTTAAATCCGCCCTTAATTGCAAATAAAAAGCCAGTGGCGGTTCGTAGTTCAGGACATGTAGATTTCAGAACAGGTACAGATGCAAATTTCGATGTGACTACAAATATTTCATATTGTAACACAATGGGTTTGAATATAAATACAAATTCACCCCGAATGTCTGCACTTACATATAATCTAAAAATTACACCAATTCATACATTTGTATCATTAGCTAATTCGGGTTCAGTCAATACGCTTTTACCTTCTGACGATAAAATAAATCTTTATGCTAAACAAGGTTTTGCTCCAGATTTGTACCATTATCAATATAGTACAGACAATGTAAACTGGGTAGATATTCCGGCATCGTTATCAAATCTTAATAAACTGAGTGTATCTGCAAAAGATCTATTTGGGGCTAACTATTCACAGTATATCGGGCAAAACATCTATTTCAGAGTCGCATCATGTTTATCAAACGGTGTATATCAAACGGTTTCTTCGCCTGTTGTTTTAACCATGATAAAATCTGCACCGAATATTTCATCGAATACGGCTAACCCAACCAAATGTTTTGATAGTACGGATGGAAGTGTAGTACTTAATTTTGACAGAAATCTGATCAATGGTGAAACGTTGAAATTATCGCTGGTAAATACGGTTACTGGTGCTGCTGTGCTTAATACAGATATTACAACTGAACTACAGACAACAACATCATACACTTTACAGAACCTACCGCCAGGAACTTATAAATTAGATTTATTAGGAACTTATAACGGAAATGCAACCTATACTGATGGTTTGAATCACACAATTAATTTTGAGATAACAAAGCCAACTCCCGTCACTTTTTCGATGACTTCACAAACAAATGTATATTGTTTTAATGGAAATGATGGAGCTATTGCTTTAACTGCTGGAGGAGGACAAAATCAGTATCAGTATTATGTTTCACAAAACGGACAACAATACATCGACTGGACAAATTTTAGCAACGGAAATACAACCTCAATTCAGAATCTGCCTGCCGGAATTTATAAAATAAAAGTAAGAGATTCTAATCTGTGTATTGCAAAAGAAAACGGTACTGAAAAAGAAATAACGGTAACAATTACACAGCCTTCTCAGGCTATTGATATTCCGGTTGCTGAAGTTGAGGTTTCTCAACCTACAGGTTATGGATTAAGCAACGGATATATTTCTGTAAGAGTTGTCGGTGGAACGCCCAATACAGACGGATCATATAATTTTGAATGGAGAAAAGACACTCCGACAGGAGCAATAATCAATACAGGAATTACTACGGATGCTGTGAATAATCCTTATACAATAAAACTTGCCGGACTTGCTGCCGGGAATTACTATCTCACTGTAAAAGATAAAAATTATGCAAACGCATCAAGCCAGCTAAATAATTGCGGAATCATATCAAGAGAATTCATGGTAAGCCAGCCTGAGCCACTTATTGCTAACATTCAGGTAGATAAGCAGATTTCATGTAACAAGGTGAACAATTATCAATACAAACCAGATTTGGATGGTAACGGTATTCCCGATGAAGCAGAAGATGGAATTCTTAAAGCTATCGTAACCGGAGGGGTGGGAGTTTACACTTATCAATGGCAGAAATTAGACAACGGGCTTTTTCAAAATATAGCTGGAGCAACACAATCAACACTAGGAAATCTTACTTCGGGTACTTATAAGGTTTTAGTAAAAGATGCTAATAATAATACGGCAGAAAATCAGTATGTTTTAGCATTTCCTGCGGAATTGGCTATTACACTTTCAGCAAGTTCATTAGCATGTTATAACCAAAGTAATGGTCAGGTTTCTGTTACAGCAACCGGAGGAACCGGAGGCTACACTTATCAATGGAATACAAACGATACTACACCAACCGTTACTGGCTTATCGGCAGGGAATTATTTTGTTTTGGTAAATGATACCAAAAACTGTAAAGTAAATGGAACTGTATCTATTCAAGGTCCGAATCAGCTAATTATAAATGATATATTTGTAAAAAATCCTATTTGTTTTGGTGCAAATAATGGTGAGATTATAGTAAATATTTCAGGGGGGCAGGCGCCGTACAGTATTGCTTGGTCTAATGGAGCAACCGGAGAAAATAATACAAACATCCCTGCCGGAACATATACCATTAATATTACTGATGCCAATGGCTGTAATGTTTCCAGAAATTATATATTAGCAAACCCTGTACAACTTACAGTAGATCTGGGATCTGATGTTACGTTATGTTTAGGACATACAAAAACATATGATGTAACCATAAATGATCCTGCAGCAAGCTATGTATGGAAAGATCAGAGTGGAAATATTATTTCTACAAATCCAATAATTACTTTGTCAAATGCAGGAACTTACTCACTATTAATAACTGATTCAAAAGGATGTGCTGCTTCAGATTCTGTTATAATTAAAAACTCTTCAGAAGTTTTAGACCCTCAGTTTATGTTGACGACCCATGCATATCGTGAAGCTACAGTGGTTCTTGTAAATACATCACCAACACAGCCACAAACTGTAGAATGGGTTATTCCCAACTCTCCCGATATTCAGGTGATGAATAAAACAAAAGATTTTCTTGAACTAAAATTTTCTAAAATAGGATCATATGAAATAGGTCTGAAAGGAACTCAGGGAGAATGTGAAGAGACATTCTCTAAAAAAGTTATTGTAGAAGAAAATACAAAAGGGGTAAACCTTAATCCTGAAAAAGCTTCTAATGTAAGAGAATTCACGATCCTTCCGAATCCTAATAATGGAGTGTTCAAAGTTTTGGTAGGTTTAGAGAAGGCCGCTACTATAAATGTGAGAATTGTAGATATGATTTCTCATGAAGCTCATCCAGCTGTTAAAATGACTCCGTCAACCTTCTTTACAATTCCTTATAGCACATCTCTTCCGTCAGGAACTTACCTGATTATTCTGGAAACAGGAAACGAAGCATTGGTAAAAAGAATGCTTGTACAATAATAATCATGACAAACACAAATAAAAAATCAATGAAATTCTACCATAAACTAAAAATAGTACATCTGTTTTTTATCACCGTATTTGTATTAATTTTTAATGCATGTGCAGTTGAAGAAAGTATTCCTGTAGAAGCAGATTTCACAATAAAGATTGTAAATGAAGATTATTCAGTTCCTGTAAAAGTGGAAATTATAAACAAATCTACCGGAGCAGAAACCTACGAGTGGTCGTTCGAAGGTGCTTCTGTAACCAGTTCAACGGAGAAAAGTCCTTTACCGATTACTTATTCAGAAGCGGGTATTTATAAAATAAAACTCAAAGTATCCAACAAAGATGGAAATGTTGATGAAAAAGAAGTCCAAATCAAAGCAGATGCATCTATGAATGTAGATTTTGAATGGGAAATGCAAGGTAGTGACATCTCTCCGGTTACTTTGAAGATGATTGATAAATCTTTAGGTGCCACTCAATATTTATGGGAGTTTGAAGGAGGAAATCCTGCAACCTCTAATCTGCAAAATCCCGAAGTTGTATTTACATCTCCGGGTGATCATATTATTAAACTAACAATCTCTAATGGATTAGAAACCTATTCTACACAAAAAGCAGTTACCGTAAAACCGGAAATGACCATCGATTTTAACTGGTCTGTAGATCCGATAGATAATGATTATCAAGCTCCTGTATTATTGCATTTAAATAATCTTTCAACAAATACATTTAATCACGAGTGGACTATAGTCGGAGCAAATCCGGCTATGTCAACTGCAGCCAGCCCGGATATCATTTTACCATCAGCAGGAACTTATACAATAATTCTAAAAGCGATTAATGATAAAGAGACTAAAATATTACAAAAGCAGGTGACGGTTTTACCGGATGCCAATCTTTTATCATTTACAAATATAAAATTAGGAGTAAGTAGTGCAAGTTCAGCAATAGGCTCTTTCTTTTCATCTGAACTGGGAGCTGTTCTCAAGCCCAATGAAGTAAATTCAGGGAATGGCTCAAAAATAGATTTTGCCTTTTTCGGATTAAATTCTTCGTTTATTTACAATCAGTTTGTATCACCGGATGAGGTTCAGAACAACGGATTTATTGCAATTCCGAACGCTACCCATTCTAAAGTTATAAATTCACAGGAATTAATAGGTACTCTGCTTTCTCCAGCAGGTTTCGATGGTATTGACGCAGGAAATGATTTTAATTCAATCACTGTTACAGATACAAATGCCGGAAAATCACCTTTTAATAGCGCAATAGTTCCCAGAATAATTTTATTTCAGACATCAGACGGAAGAAAAGGTGCTGTGAAGATTAAAGATTTTGTTAGTAACGGATTGAGCTCTTATATTTTAGTTGATATTAAAGTACAAAAGCAACCTTAAAAATTCTTATATGAAAAAAAAATATGTAAGAAGTATTGCTTTGGTATTTTGTACTTCTGGTTTTATATTGATGAATGGTCAGGAAGTTGATCTGGAAAATATTGGTAAAAAAACAGTAGAAGAACTCAAAAAAAATCCGTTTAAAATAAGCGGTGGAATTTCTGCAAATTCGGTTTTTTACAGCTCAAATGTTTATAACGGAAGAGAACCATTTACCTATTTTCTGAACGGAAATCTTAATCTGGGACTTTACCGATGGTCAATGCCTATATCTTATAGTCTTACAAATCAGGGAAGTCAATTGGGCTATCAAGTGCCATTTAAATTTAACAGAATAAGTATTGCACCAAAATATAAGTGGATAAAAGCATACATTGGTGATGCCAATATGACTTTTTCACCGTACACATTCAACGGATTGCTATTCACCGGAGCAGGGGTAGAACTTACCCCTAATATGCCGCTCAAAATAGCATTGATGACGGGAAGGCTTAATAAGGCTGTTGAAGACGACGGCAATCCCAATACCATTCCGGCTTATAAAAGAATGGGTTATGGAGCTCATTTAAGGTGGGAAAAAGAGAAATATAAATTAGGATTAATTGGGTTTTATGCAAAAGATGACTTAGGTTCACTTTCTGTAGCTCCCGATTCTAAAGGTATATTACCTCAGGAAAATCTGGTTTTATCAATGACCGGAAGTTTTATGATTGATAAAAATCTGGAGCTTTACGGAGAATATGCAAATACAGCTTTAGTTAATGATCTGCGATCAACCCGGCAAGGAGTCGAGAAAAAAGGTATTGCATCAAAATTCCTTTCGTTTAATTCTTCAATGGAAAGCTATTCAGCTTATAATGGCGGAATCAATTTAAAACTGAAAAAAGGAATTGTAGGGGTGAGATATGAAAGAATTGATCCGGGATACAGAACTTTGGGAGCTTATTATTTTAATAATGATCTTGAGAATATTACACTGAATTCTTCTTTTACATTATTAAAAGATCGATTGGCACTTTCTGCAAATATCGGAAGGCAAAGAGATAATCTGGATAATCAGAAATTTAAACAGACAAGCCGTTGGGTAGGAGCTGTAAACGCAAACCTAAAAGCGTCAGAAAAATTAATGATAACAGCCAGTTATTCTAACTTTACGATGTTTACCAATAAGCAGCTCAACCAATTCAACAACATTAACGATAATCCTTTGATGATACAGCAACCGAAAGATTCTATAGACTATAAACAGATTTCGCAAAATACAAATCTTAATATCAACTATATTATTTCCAATAGCAAAGAAAAAGTACAGAATATTAATATAAACTATTCTTTGAATGAAATGGTTAACAGAGAAAACGGGATTGTAAGAAAAGGAGGTTTATCAAGATTTCATAACGCAAACGTAAATTATAGTTTAGGTTTTCCGGAAAAGAAAATGAACATTGCAACCTCAATAAATTATACCTATACATATGCAGCTTCACAGGTTTCAAAAATTTGGGGACCAGCGGTGACGATCACAAAAGGATTTCTTAAAGAAGATAAGCTCAAAACAAGTCTCGGAGCATCGTACAATCATTCAGGAAGTAGGACAGCAAAAATTAATGTGATGAATTTCAGATTAGGAGCTAATTATATGCCTTGGAAAAAGCATAGTTTTGATCTTAATTTTATTCAAATGTTCAGAGGAACAGATCAGGCTGTTGAAAACCCAAATGTAAATGAAATGACCTGTACTGTAGGATATAATTACAGTTTTTAAAAATTTGGACTTGTTCACTAATAATGATTAGCCTGCTGTTTTTTACAGCAGGTTTTTTTATTATTCATCATTGTCATTTAATCTAAAGCTTTTATTGAGGTAATGGAATAATTGTTGCAAAATATGATCTACCATTTACAAATAATTCTTAACAAACCATAAAAATTATTATTATGCTTATATCACCGGAACTCTTAAAAAAATACGGGGCTGAAACTGAAGATTTTGAACCTTCTCATGTAATCTTTAATGAAGGAGACGTTCCTAAATATTACTATCAGGTTCTCGAAGGAAGAATAAAGCTGAATAATTACAATGAAGATGGTAAAGAACTTATATTTGCCATACTAGACAAAGGGCTCAGCGTTTGTGAGTTGCTTTTATTTATCGACAAAACGTATCCGGTAAATGCCATTACTTTTGAAAAATGTACAGTGATAAAACTTCCAAAATTGAGTTTTGAGAAAATGCTGGATGAAAACCCTGCTGTTTCGCGTGATATCAATAAATTTCTGTCAGAAAGGCTGTATTATAAATATATTATGCTGGAAAATAACTCTTCATTGCGTCCTGATGTTCGTGTACAGGGCGCTTTAGATTATTATAAAAGTTATACTGGCAAAACAGAGAAATTCTCTTATGAAATCCCTTTAACGAGACAGCAATTGGCTTCCCTCACTGCATTAAGAGTTGAAACAGTAATCAGAACAGTAAAGAAACTTGAGAAAGAAGGTGCGTTGAAGATTGTTAACAGAAAGATTTTTGTTTAATAAATTGTATGATTTTATAATTTCTGAAGAAAAATAGCCGCTTCCCGATATTTCTGTAAAATTGTACCACATCTTATACGATTGTAATTTTTTTCTAACGATTTGGCAGATAAATTGTTACTGCTACGATAATGCAAAATTTACATTTCACCAAAACCATTTTAAATAATAATATGAAAAATTCAATCTTAAGCATTCTGGCGTTTGCAGCCATTGTTGCTTGCAAAAAAACCGACACAACCAACGTTGATTCAACAACAGACAGCTCTTCTATGACCACACCTGCAGATACAGGAATGATGACAAATGATTCTACTTCGGTTTCTAATACGACAGAAACACAGTCAACACTAAGTGATCAGGACAAAAAATTTGCAGATGCAGCTGCCAAAGGAGGTATGATGGAAGTAATGGCAGGACAGCTTGCCGCTACAAATTCAACAAACGAAAAAGTAAAAACTTTTGGCGAAATGATGGTAAAAGATCATACAAAAGCTAATGACGAGCTTAAAAGCTGGGCTGCGAAAGTAAGTTATCAGTTACCAACAGGTTTAGATGCAGAAAAGCAGAAAGCATATGATGATCTGAAAGCCAAAAAAGGAGCTGATTTTGATCGTAAATATACCGATATGATGGTCAACGATCATAAAACGACGATTGCAGATTTCAAAAAGCAAGCTGCGGATGGAACTGAAATTTCATTAAAATCTTTTGCACAAAAAACGATTCCTGCTCTTGAGCATCACTTAATGGAGTCTGAAAAAACAAAAGCAGCAGTAAAATAACAGATCAAAATAGTAAGATTTAATCTTATTTTAATCATAATAAAGTTATTCTAAGGAAAACTGATTTTATCGGTGACCTTGGAATAACTTTTTTAATATGTTTTTTGATAAAGTGAATCAGTGAATCTGAACTTTTTTACAAAACACATTGAGCTTTTTTACAAAGTAAGTGAATGACATCCTTTTTACCTTTGTTTTATTAAAATTAAATAAAATGAAAAAGGTAAATAAAATTTACATTAATGGTGAATTTGTAACACCATACGGAACGGAAATTTTCGATCTCATTAATCCTTCAAATAATAAAAAAATTGGTGAAGTGATACTCGCTGATAAAGTGGATGCCCAAAAAGCAATTACCGCAGCAAAGCAAGCTTTCAAAACATTTTCACAAACCACTATTTCTGAACGCATTCATTATCTTGAAAAGTTGAAAAAAGCAGTGAATGAAAAAAAGGAGGAACTTATTGAAGTCATGATTAAAGAATATGGAGGAACACGACAGTTTGTAACAATGAGTAATCAGCACACCGAAAGTTGGTTCGACAGCATGATTGATGTTCTTCAGAATTTTGAATTTACAAGAAATATCAATTCTTCAACTATAAAATTACAACCGGTTGGTGTAGTTGCCATTATTACTCCTTGGAATGCAAGCAACAGTTCCATAACAAGCAAAGTAGCGACGGCAATTGCAGCAGGATGTACTGTTGTCATAAAACCAAGCGAAATGAGCAGTTTGCAAACACAGGTTCTGATGGATGCATTTCACAATGCAGGTTTACCAGAAGGAGTCGTGAATTTTGTGACCGGGCTCGGAAATGTTGTAGGAACAGAATTAACTAACAATCCCGATATTACTAAAATTTCTTTTACCGGATCAACGGCTGTAGGAAAATTAATTGCTAAAAATGCAGTCGATACTATGAAGCGTGTCACCTTAGAACTGGGTGGGAAATCTCCAAATATTATTCTGGATGATGCAGATCTGCATCAGGTAATTCCGATGGCAATTTATGGAGCCTACATGAATAGCGGACAAGCCTGTATTGCTCCGACCAGACTTTTAGTTCCTCAGAATAAACTTGATGAGGTGAATGTAATTGCAAAATCTGTAGCCGAAAAAATCATTGTAGGTTTACCGGATCATGAAGAAACCAACATCGGACCTATGGTGAGCGTAAAACAATTTGAAAGGGTTCAGAATTATATTAAAATAGGAATTGATGAAGGCGCAAACATATTAACTGGCGGTCTGGGAAAACCAAAAGGACTAGAAGCTGGAAATTTTGTGCAAGCAACTATTTTTACCAATGTAAAAAACGAAATGAGAATTGCTCAGGAAGAAATTTTCGGCCCTGTTCTATGTATTATTCCTTACAAAGATGAAGAAGATGCGATAAAAATTGCCAATGATACTCCCTATGGTTTGGCAGCTTATATCAGTTCGGCAGATCCTGAAAGAGCAGAAAAGGTAGCTTCAAAAATAGATGCAGGAAGAATTTGCATCAACGGATTCCGTCATGATCCGATGGTTCCGTTTGGTGGTTTTAAACAATCGGGAGTTGGTCGGGAATACGGTGAATATGGATTAATGCCTTATTTAGAAACAAAAGCTATTCTAAAGTAATAATGTGTAAATTTGATAAAGCGTTATCTCAACGATAGCGTTTTATCGTTTATTATTAAAATCATGAGCGAAAAATCAGACATTCTGTATACCTGTTATCACGAAATCAGCAGGAAAGGTGAAAATTTTGTTCCTCAACATACAATTTCGTATCAGTTGTCGGGAAGTTTTGCATTGGTAGATGGTAAAAAAACATTTCTTGCTGAAGAAAGGCATCTGAACCTGATCCGTAAAAACCAGCTCGTGAAATTTGTAAAATATCCACCCCAAAATGGTGTTTTTGAGAGCATGAATATTTATCTGAGCGAAGAAAATCTTAGAAATGCTGCAAAAGAATACAACTTCACGTCCGAACTTTTTGAAGAGACGAAACCGCTTGTTTCCATTACAATTAATGAACTGATTGAGAGTTTTTTTATTTCTTTAAAAAGTATCATTCAAAGTGACAGTTTTAATAATAAACATCTTGTCGATCTGAAAATAAAAGAACTCATACTTATTTTGGTGCAGTCTCAACCGGAACTCAAAAATATTCTTTTTAATTTTTCTGAGCCGCATAAAATTGATTTGGAAGCTTTTATGATTCAAAATTATCGTTACAATGTTCATCTTGAACGTTTCGCATATCTTACAGGAAGAAGTTTGGCAACTTTTAAAAGAGATTTTGAAAAAACATTTCACACTTCACCCCACCAATGGATTCTTCAAAAACGACTGGATGAAGCTCACTTTTTGATCAAAGAAAAAGAAAAATTAGCATCCGATATTTTTATTGATCTTGGGTTTGAAGACCTGTCGCATTTTTCATATGCATTCAAAAAATATTTTGGCTATAGCCCTACGCAAACAGTTAAAACTAATTAATATTTAATCTTTTATCAATGATTTATGAATTGACAACGCTATTTTAAGTTGGCTTAAACTTCAAATCCCAGGATGAGATAAAAACTGTGGTACACTATTTGTAACCATTAGCTAAAATAAAAAATGGGTCATGAGGTATATTAGAATAAAATATTTTTCACTTTTAAAATATATTAAGAAGGTGGTTTTTATAGATAATAATGTTGTCTGAAAGTATATATAATGGAATATGTTTTTTATAAATAATAAGTATTGTATTGTTTTATTCTTAATTCTCAAAAAGCTTTTTAAAGTGACATTCGATAAATAAATTTAGCTAAATTTCTTATTTTAATGATTTCTTGCATTTATTGTGAGATTTTTTTTGCTTAAATTTTTATTTACAAAGGCTTCTTCGTAAGAAATCATACCCTAATTTTTATCTTCTGAATTATTCAATAGGTCGATAAATCACCTTTTTACCTGTGTTTTTGTTGTAATATGTTGATCTCTAATGTGTAGACAGGATGGGGCAGGATGCTGCACTTTACGTTTGTTGTTAGATTAGTTAACACAAAATTAATATTATGAAAAAATCACTACTATCTGGTAAAGTTCTCAAATCTTTGCTGTTTTGTGGATTAGTATTTTCCACTGCAGAATTACACGCTCAGACGCTCGCTTTTCCTGAAGCTACGGGTTTCGGAAGATTTACAACAGGAGCAAGAGGGGCTGCGAATCCACAAATTTATTTGGTTACGAATTTAAATGACAGCGGTCCCGGTTCATTTCGTGACGCAGTAAGCCAACCGGGCAGATTTGTTATTTTTAAAGTCGGAGGAATTATCAATTTACAATCCGTAGTAGCGGTAGCAAGCAATACAACCATTGCGGGACAAACCGCTCCCGGAGAAGGTGTTTTGTTTTTAGGACCAAGAGTATCTTTTTCTGGAGCCAACAACACGATCGCAAGATTTCTTCGTCTTCGTTATGGTGGAACTTCTCAGAATCAGGACGCTTCCGGAATTGCAAACGGCGCAAACATCATTCTGGATCACATGACTTTCAGTTGGGGTACGGATGAGGTATTTTCTATAAATTGGGACAATAACGGAACAAGCCCGGATAATATCACCATTCAGAATTCTATTATCGGACAGGGATTGCATCGTCATAATCATTCAGCAGGTGGATTAATTCAGCCTCCTGCAGGCGGAAAAGTCAGTCTGATCGGAAATTTATATATATGCAATAAAACCAGAAATAATAAAATAAAAGGAATTAACGAATTTGTAAACAACGTCGTATACAACTGGGGAAATTACGGAAATACTTATGGACACACGCAATCTGGTGAAGCATACATTATGGGTGGAGATTCGGCGGGTGCATCATATGCTAATATCATCAACAATTATTTTATTGGAGGTCCCAATACAAGCAGTACAGTTTTTACACCCTTCAGTGTAGGAAATGCTAATTTTAATTTATACGGCGAAGGAAATTATTTTGATAATAATAAAAACGGAATCTTAGACGGAGCTTTAGTTCCTCAGGATTTAACAGGTTATCCTGTAGGAGATTTAACAGCAATACAGTCAACAGCTTATGATTATCCGATGAAAAATCCTGTGTTAACCGCTCAGGCTGCGTTCGATAATATTGTTGCAAAAGTAGGAGCTTCTTTCCCAAAGCGTGATCAGGTAGATCAGTTGATGGTTTCAGATCTGATGTCTAAAGGAACAACAGCAACTTATGTATATATACAAAGTGATCTTACAACTCAGTTTGGGTTTACCAATGGCGGAGCAGGACATATTTATGGCGCTCCGGCTCCGCTGGATACAGATAATGACGGTATGCCCGATGCATGGGAAACTGCAAATGGACTGAATCCAAATGTTTTTGATGCTTTGGCAGTGAGTACAGCTCATGCTCCGTATCTGAATATCGAGGTTTACATCAACAGTTTGCCAAACAGCACACCTCCTGCTTTTATCATCCCGCCAACCAATCTGAATTTTACCAATGCCGTTTCAACTCAGGTTCCCCCTTCAAGTTCTTTAACAGTGAATTGGTTGGATAATGCAAATAATGAAACCAACTATATCGTTGAACGTTCAGGGGATGGAACAAATTTTACCGTAATTGCAACACTTCCGGCTGATACAACAAGTTATAACGATTCGGGATTAACGCCCAATACCCAATATTATTACAGGGTAAAAGCTACAAATGCTACGGAGTCATCGGTTTACACATCCAATGCTTCAATTACTACTCCGCCAATTCCGTCTGCGCCTACAAAAGCAACAAATCCTGTTCCTGCAAATATGAATAATCAGGTAGAGCTTACAAACGGTAATTTATCGTTAAAATGGTCAGGAAGTACAAACACAACCACATATTCTGTCTATTTAGGAACAGATCCTCAGAATTTAGTTAATGTTGGAACAGTGACTTACAGTGCGATACCTTCATATCAACTTAACAATTTAAACACATCAACAGATTATTATTGGAGAATTGATGCAGTAAATAATCTTGGTACAACTACAGGAGATGTTTGGAAATTCCGTGCACTCACTCCAGTTCTTGTTGGGAACTGGCCATTCTCAGAAGCACCAGCTACAGGAGCACAGATCGCAGATATAAGTTCATTTGCCAATCACGGAGTTTTAGATACTGCCTTTGATAACAGCAGTGTAAGAATACCGGGTAAAGAAAATAATGCACTGGATTTTGCAACAGCATCAAATAATATGTATATCGCAAGTATTCCGCATCAGGATCAGATCTTATTCAACAATAACTCTTTTACGATTTCTTTCTGGATGAAAGCGCCGACAACCATGATTCCGTCGTCGTCTTCCACGAGTCTTTATGTGTTGTGTAAAGGATCATTTACTAAAAATATAACGACTGGTGCAACAGGAAAACGTTTTAATATAGAAATTAAAGGCGGTCAGCTTAGATATGCGATTGATGATGACATTACGAAAAAAGAAATCACTTCACCGATCGCCAATTATTTTACAGGCAATTGGGTTCATGTGGTAATCCAGAGAGATATTACTTCGCATAAAATGAGAATTTATACAAACGGTGTTCTTAGCAGTGAAGGTGATGAAACTGTAGTTACAGGTATCGGTGAGCCAAGTGATCTGGTTCTTGGAAATATCGGCGAGCTGGAATTTTTATCAACCGCTAATGCTTCTGCTCCGTATAAAGGTGCTTTTGATGAGCTTAAAATGTATAACTATGCGCTAACTTCTACGGAAATAAATGCTTTATACAATCAGGCAGTCTTAGGAAATGCAGAATTCAGCATCAGTAAAAATGCGGGAACAGTATATCCGAATCCCGTTAAAGACCAGCTTTTCATCAAACTACCGGATTATAAAAGATCAGATCTTACCGCTACAGTACTCGATATGAGCGGGAAAATTATGATGAAAGAAAAAATCAATGCTGATGGAAATGGTATTTTCAAGCTGAATATCGCCAACACAAAAATACCTGGTAACTACATCCTGAATGTTTCCGGTGAAGCTCTGAACAGTAATTTTAAAATAATTTTTGAATAATCTACTTAAATTTCATTCATATTATATTAATAAATCCTTTCAAAGCTATTTGAAGGGATTTATATTTTAAATTGTTTTTTTTAGTTTAAAATTCCCAACATGAAAGAGCAGGATGCTTCAAATTGCCAAAAACTCTATTTTTATTTTCGTTTATTAGCTATACAAAATCGATTATGACATTTCAAAATATATCAAAGCTTTTCTTAGCTTTTTCATTGTTCTTTTCTTTTTCGGAATTAAAAAGCCAGGATAAATTCCCGGACGGAACAGCCATTCCGAAATGGTTCAAAGAAAACAAACCAACCGACATCAGTAAATTAGGAAAAAAATACATCATTACTGAAAATGGGATAAAGAATGACAGTACGGTTCTTCAGACCAAAAAGCTTCAGGAGATTATCGATTTAGCTGCGAAAAATGGAGGCGGAGTTGTCATCGTACCAAAAGGAACTTTCCTAATCAGTTCAGTTTTCTTTAAACAGGGAACGCATCTATATTTAGAAAATGGAGCAAAATTAAAAGGAAGCGATGATATCAACGATTTTCCGGTAATGACAACCAGAATGGAAGGTCAAACCGTAAAATATTTTCCGGCTTTAATTAATGCAGACGGATTGGACGGTTTCACGATTTCAGGAAAAGGTACACTCGACGGAAACGGACTTCGTTTCTGGAAATCATTCTGGAAAAGACGCGAATGGAATCCTAAATGCACCAATATGGATGAAATGAGACCGAGAATTATCTATGTTTCAAACTCAAAAAATATTCAGATTGAAGGAATTACCGTCAAAAATTCGCCGTTCTGGAGCACACATTATTACAAATCTCATTTTGTTAAATTGTTAAATCTGACAATTGTAGCCCCGAAAGAACCAGTAAAAGCACCAAGTACAGATGCCGTAGATATCGATGCCTGCACGAATTTTCTTATTAAAAATTGTTATATGTCGGTAAATGACGATGCAATTGCATTAAAAGGGGGGAAAGGTCCGAAAGCCGATGTTGATCCAAACAACGGAGAAAACAGAAATATTTTGATTGAAGACAACAATTTCGGATTTTGCCACTCGGTTTTGACTTGTGGAAGTGAATCGATTCACAATTACAATGTAATTTTAAGAAATTCTACCGTGAAAGATGCATCAAGATTGCTACACTTAAAAATGCGTCCGGACACGCCTCAGCATTACGAATATCTTACGGTTGAAAACATCACAGGAAACGTAAAAACCTTTATTTATGTAAAAGGATGGAATCAGTTTTTTGATTTGAAAGGTGAAGCTAGACCGAGAAAAGGTTTGGCGAATAATATTACAGTTAAAAACATCGATTTAAGTTGCGAAACGGCGTTTTCCATTGAAAAATCAGATTTGTTTGATTTAAAAGATTTTACATTCGAGAATTTTAAAATCAAAGCATTAAAGCCTGAAATGGAAAATTTGAAAAACATTCAAAATTTAAAACAAAAAAATCTTAAAGTGGAGCAAGTTGCTTCTCTAAGCCAATCTTACGACAAAAAAGACGACTCCGACATTGCTGCGAAATAATGAGTTTTTCTTCCAAAATATTTGCTCTTCTATGTGTCTGTTCACAGCTTTTGTTTTCTCAGTCTAAAGAAATTCAATTCTTAACTGGGAAAGACGCTGAACACACAAAAGAATGGGACTTTTGGGTAAATTCTGGACGCAGAGCAGGAAGTTGGAGTAAAATAAATGTGCCTTCCCAATGGGAACAGCAGGGTTTTGGCTCGTACAATTATGGTCGGGACTATGTGACTTACGGAAGAAATTTCAAATTTCACGATGAAACCGGATTATACAAACACAAATTCACCGTTCCCAATTCCTGGAAAGGAAAAACCATCAACATTGTTTTCGAAGGTTCAATGACCGACACCGAAGTGAAAATTAACGGAAAATTGGCCGGAGAAATTCATCAGGGCGCTTTTTATGAATTTAAATATGATATTTCGGATAAATTAATCTTTGGAAAAGAAAATATTCTTGAAGTAAAAGTTTCCAAAATGTCGGCGGATAAATCGGTCAACAATGCAGAACGACTTGCCGATTACTGGATTTTAGGCGGAATTTTCCGTCCTGTTTATTTAGAAGCCAACTCAAAAGAACATATTTCATCAACATCAATCGATGCCAAAGCAGATGGAACTTTTCGTTCAAATATTGAGTTAAAAGAAATTAATTCCGCTAATAATCTAAAGGTTGAATTATTTGATGCTAAAAATAACTTAGTTGGAGAATCTCAGATTAAAATTGGAAAAGGTGATACTTTAAAACAGATTCAATTTTCAATAAAAAATCCAAAACTTTGGACGGCAGAAACGCCGAATTTGTACAAAGCAAGATTTAGCGTAAATAAAAACAAAAAAAGCATCTTCCAAACCGAAGAAAAATTTGGTTTCCGAACGATTGAAATCCGCAAAGGCGACGGAATTTTCATCAACGGAACAAAAATTAAAATGAAAGGGATTAACCGTCACGTCTGGTGGCCTGAAACGGGTAGAGCAGTTACGGAAAATATCGATTTAATGGATGTTCAGCTCATCAAAGAAATGAATATGAATGCTGTTCGTTGTTCGCATTATCCACCCAACAAATCGTTTTTGAAAATTTGCGATTCGCTTGGTTTATACGTTTTGGATGAACTGGCGGGTTGGCAAAAAAAATACAGCACAGAATTAGGAAAAAAGCTTGTGAAAGAAATGGTTACGAGAGATACCAATCATCCTTCCATCATCTTTTGGAGCAACGGAAATGAAGGCGGACATAATTTCAGCCTCGATTCAGAATTTGTAAAATACGATTTGTCAAATCGTCCCGTCATTCACGCACATCATAAGCCAGGAAATGCTTTCAACGGAATCGACTGCAATCATTACGAAGATTATTACAGTACAAAAAAAATCCTCGAAGGTGAAAATATTTATATGCCGACCGAGTTTCTGCACGCACAGGATGACGGCGGTGGCGGAACTTCACTGGCCGATTATTGGGAACTTCACTGGAATTCCAAAAAAGGAGCGGGCGGTTTTCTTTGGGCGTTTGCGGATGAAGGTTTGGCAAGAACCGATTTTAATAATCAAATAGACGTGAATGCAATTAATGCTCCCGACGGGGTTTTGGGGCCGCATCGTGAAAAAGAAGGGAGTTTTTATGCGATTCGGGAAATTTACAGTCCGGTAAAAATTGATTTGAAAACATTGCCGAATGATTTTAATGGAATCATTCCCGTAGAAAACCGGTATCATTTCAACAATTTAAATGAAATTAAGTTTGATTGGAAGTTAGTCAGTTTTAAAACGCCATTTTCTTCAGAATCAGGATTTGAAATAATTCAAAAAGGAAAGGCAGAATCCCCAAATATTAAACCGACAGAAAAAGGAAATATCAATCTCAATCTTCCTCCAAACTGGAAAGAAAGTGAAGGTTTATTATTGACTGCAACCGATTCTTTCGGCAAAGAAATCTACACCTGGTCTTGGAAATTAAAATCTAATGATGAAATTTCAAAACAGTTTTCAAAATCTTTAATCAAAGAAAATACGGTTTCGGTTATTGAAAATGATTCTTTATTTATTTTAAAAACAGACGAAAAAGAATTTTCATTTGGAAAAAAAGATGGATTATTAAAGTCTGTAGTTTTAGATAAAAAAGGCAAGAAAATGACCTTCCGAAACGGACCCATTTTCGTGAATGGAAAAACAGAATTATCTTCCATAAAAACCTTTGCAGAAGGACAAAATCAAGTCATTCAGATTTCTTACAAAGACGGAAAAAAAGCGGTTTGGAAATTGAATCCAAATGGAATTTTAGAATTGAATTATGAATATTCGCTTTCCGGAGATTATCAATTTGCAGGCGTAAGTTTCGATTATCCTGAGAATTATGTCATCAATGCAAAATGGCTCGGGAAAGGGCCTTATCACGTTTGGAAAAACCGTTTGCAAGGACAGACTTATAATGTTTGGCAAAATTTAAAAAACTCCACAAGAACAGGGCAGTCGCCTTGGATTTATCCTGAGTTTAAAGGCTATTTTGATGATGTTTCCTGGATGCAACTCGATACTGCAGAAGGAAAAATAACAGTCGGAACAAAAGAAGAAAAAATGTTTGTCAGGCTTTTCGATTTTTATGGAATTTACGGCGCAGAAGGATATCCGAAATTACCAACTGGAAATATTTCTTTTCTTGATGCAATTCCGCCGTTGGGAACTGTTTTGGCGTTTAATATTAATGATAAAACCGAATCTTTAGGACCGGAAAGCGAATTGAACCATTTGAAAGGAATGTTTAAAAGAACATTGTATTTCTATTTTGGTTTGCCGGATTTAGGCGAAGAAAATAAACAGTTCTCAATGCCAAAAGAAAATATTTTAACAGATTAAAAATGAAACATCCGATACAGTTTTTAATGCTTCTTGTAGGTTCGCTTTTGTTCGCACAACAGACGACTTTCAAGTTTGATTTTGGTGGAAGCAGAGTTGAAAGCGGATTTATTCCGATTACTTCAACTTCAAAATTTGATAAAAAAATCGGTTACGGATTTATGGATGTGTCGGGTTTAAAATCTATCGACAATGGCGGAAATGCTTTGAAAGGAGATTTTATTACAAGCGACAAACCATTTTATTTTTCAGTTGCAATTCCTGAAGGAAATTATGATATTCAATTAAATCTTGGCGACACAAAAGGAATATCTGAAACGACCGTTCGTGTCGAGAATCGCCGTCTGATGTTGAATGATGTAAAAACAAAACAAGGCGAAATTGTCGAAAAACAAATCACAGTTCACGTAAAAGACAGCATTATCCGAAAGCAGGATGGAACTCAAATCGGTATTGTAAAACTGAAATCACGAGAACGAAAATACCTGCATTGGGACAATTTGCTGACGATTGAATTCAATGACAAAGCTCCGAAAGTTTGTTCGGTCATCATTCAGACCAACAAAACAGCGAAGACGATTTACCTGACGGGTGATTCCACAGTTGTGGACGCGCAGTATGAACCGTGGGCTTCTTGGGGACAGATGTTACCGTATTTTTTTGTTCCGAATGAAGTTGTCATTGCGAATTATGCAGAAAGCGGAGAAACCTTAAAAGCCTTCGAAGACCGCCACAGAATCGATAAAATCTGGAATAAAATAAAATCCGGAGATTATCTTTTTATCCAATTCGGGCACAACGACCAAAAAGCGGGAAACAGTACGAAATCGGGTTACAGAAAAAGATTAAAAGAATGGATTTTAAAGGCCAAAGAATTGGGAGCAATTCCGGTTTTGGTCACCTCAATGAACCGCAGAGTTTTTGATGAAAATAATAAAATCGTCAATACTTTAGATGATTTTCCAGATGCAATGAGAGAAATTGCCAAAGAAGAAAAAGTAGATTTAATTGATTTGAATGCATTAAGCAAAACATTATTCGAAGCCATGGGACCTGAAAATGCAAAGAAAGCTTTCGTTCATTATCCGGCAAATTCGTATCCGAATCAAAAAATTGCTTTGGCGGATGATACGCATTTCAATCCTTACGGAGCTTACGAATTGGCGCAATGCGTTGTAAAATCAATTGTAGATCAAAATTTATCTTTAAAGAAATATATTTCAAAAAATTATAAAAATTTTAACCCCCAAAAACCTGATGATGTAGAAAAATTTCATTGGCCGGAATCTGTCTATATGGAATCTTTAAAACCTGATGGAAATTAAAATTTTTGTGAGTAATAATATGCAGCTTGTCATTCAGAACGAAACGAAGTGTAGTGAAGAATCTCAATTTTAAATAGATTTCTCGTTCCTCGAAATGACAAATGCTAAAAACAAAGGTTTAGAAATGAGCACCCAAGTTTTAAAGCTAATGTGTTCTTCTCAAAAGTCGAATCACAAACTTAAAAATAACTTATGTGTTAAATCTTTTGTGACTTTTGTGGTTAAAAATTAAAAGTTAAAAAATGAAAATTAAAAATATAGTCAAACTCAGCGTTCTCTGTTTTGCCTTCGGAAATCTCTCTGCACAAAATCCTTGGCCAAAAACAACCGAGACCGCAAAACCATGGACACGTTGGTGGTGGATGGGAAGTGCCGTTGACGAAAAAGGTTTAGACAAACAACTCACAACACTTTCAAAATCGGGATTTGGTGGGGTAGAAATTGTCCCGATTTATGGTGCAAAAGGTTTTGAAAATACATACATCAATTATCTCTCTCCGGAATGGATGAAAATGCTCCAGTTTACGACCAGTAAAGCAAAAAGCCTGAATATGGGCGTTGATATGGCGATCGGAACAGGTTGGCCTATCGGTGGTCCGCAGGTTGACGAGCAGGATGCTGCAACAAAAATGATTGTTCAGACCTACACGATTGCATCAGGTGAAAAATTTTCAGATAAAATTGTTCTGAGAGACGAAAAACAGAAGAATCTAAAAACTGCAAAATTAGATATTGTAACCGCTTATAATGAGAAAAACGAAGCGATAGTTTTAACTGATAAAATCAATTCGGACGGAACTTTAAACTGGAAACCTACTTCAGGAAAATGGATAATTTACGCTGTTTTTGTAGGTAAAACTTTACAAAAAGTAAAACGCGCTGCTCCGGGTGGTGAAGGGTACACTTTAGATCATTTTTCGCCGACTGCTACAAAGGATTATCTGAAAACTTTCGATAAAGCTTTCGGTAATTCAAATTATGGGGTTCGTTCTTTTTTCAATGACAGTTATGAAGTTTATAATGCCGACTGGACTGTTGATTTTAAAGAAGAGTTTAAGAAAAGTCGCGGTTATGACTTAAGTCCATATATCAAATATTTGGTCGGAAATGAGGAAACTGAACTCGCTGGAAAAATAAAATCCGATTACAGAGAAACGATGAGCGAACTGATTTTAAATCGTTTTACTAAAGATTTCTCGGATTGGGCGCATTTCAAAAACTCAAAAAATACCAATCAGGCACACGGTTCGCCGGGAAATTTGCTTGACTTATATGCTGCTGTAGATATTCCTGAATCTGAAACTTTCGGAAGTACACCGTTTGATGTTATTGGTTTGAAAAGAGATAGCGCGGACATTCAGAAAGCGGATGTTCCGGATATTAATATGCTAAAATTTTCTTCTTCGACAGCAAATGTGATGGGAAAAAAACTGATTTCAAACGAAACTTTTACTTGGCTGACAGAACATTTTAAAACCTCCTGGTCACAGGCAAAACCGGAAGTTGAGCAGGTATTTTTATCAGGAATCAATCACGTTTTCTATCACGGAACAACTTACACTCCAGCGGATGTGAAATTCCCGGGTTGGCTTTTTTATGCATCGACCAATTTTGTTCCTGAAAACAGTTTATGGTCACATTTAACGGGATTAAATTCTTACGTTACGAGAACGCAAAGTGTTTTACAAAGCGGAAAATCGGATAATGAACTGTTGATTTATTGGCCAATATATGACCAATGGGCAAATCCGAAAGGTAAAGATGTGGCGTTTAAAATTCACAATATTGAAAAGTGGTTACAGCCGACAGAATTCTATAAAATCCTCGATAAATTAGGCAAATCCGGATATTCTTTGGATATGGTTTCTGACAAAATGATTGGCGAGGCAAAATTGGATGATCAAAATATTCAGGTTTCAAAAGAAGGAGGTTCTTACAAAGTTCTCATCATTCCTCAGCTTGATTATTTACCTGAATCAACCTTAAAAAGCATTTTAAATTTAGCTCAAAACGGCGCATCCATCATATTTCAAAATGAGCCGAAAAATATTCCAGGATTTTTTGAGTCCGAAAAAAGAAAATCAGATTTACAGGCTTTATGGAAATCAATTCCTTTTCAGGAAAATGGGAATTTAAAATTGGCAACTTTCGGAAAAGGAAAAATCATATTAAGTTCTGATGTCAAAAAAGGTTTAGAATATTTAAAAATTGAAAGAGAAAAATTAACCGATACTGGATTGAAGTTTGTCAGAAGACAATTCGATGGCGGGAAATTTTATTACATTGTCAATCATACTTCGAAAGAAATCAATCAAAATATTCCATTAAATTATATTGGAAAACAAGTCGTTTTAATGAATCCTGAAAATGGAGATTTTGGAATTTCTGAAATTCAGAATAATTCAGTTAGGATTCAATTAAAATCAGGAGAATCTTTAATTATAAAAGCTTCAGAAAATACAGATTCATCGATTCCAAAATGGAAATATGTTGAAAAAACAGAAGCTCCAATTATTTTAAACCAAAATTGGCAACTAACTTTCAAAGAAGGTGGCCCAGAACTTCCGAAATCCAGAACGTTAACGAAACTTCAGCCCTGGACAAACTTCGCAGAAGACACTCCAACCCAAAGTTTCTCAGGAACTGGAGTTTACACGACAACTTTAAATGTAAAGAAAAGTAAAGCAGATGATTATCTTTTGAAATTTGATAAGCTCTATGAAAGTGCAAAAGTGATTGTCAACGGACAGGAAGCCGGAATTGTCTGGAGCAATCCATTTGAAATTAACGTTGGGAAATATTTAAAGAAAGGTAAAAACACAATACAAATTGAGGTTTCAAATTTGATGGCAAACCGAATCCGATATATGGATCAAAATAAAATCGAATGGCGAAATTACCACGAAATTAACTTTGTGAATATTAACTATAAGCCTTTTGATGCATCCAATTGGAAAGTGCAACCTTCAGGAATGGATGGGGAAATTCAATTAATTCCTGTATATTTCTCAAAATAATTTAAAAGAAGGAATTAATAAATAGAGATACTTCGACAAGCTCAGTGTGACATCTCTAATAATAAACGTTATATTTAGCGTTGTCAGGCTGAACTTGTCGAAGCCTTTTAGAAAAAAAAATAAAGATTTATGAATAAAAATATCGTAAAAACATTTGCATTAGGAAGTCTTCTCGCATTCGGATTTTCCAGTGCTCAGAACAAACCGAAAGTTGTTTTAGACAACTTTTTCAACAACGAAAAAAGAGAAAATAAAGAAACCAAAGTTTTGGAATCCTCTCATTATACTTGGAATGATACAACCAATGGAGGATTTTCTTTGTTGGGCGAAATCTTTCAAAAGCAGGGTGCGGAAATCAGTACATTAACAACAGCTCCTTCAAAAAATGATTTAAAAAATGCCAATATTTATATCATTGTAGATGCCGATATCGACAAAGAAGCGTACGGTGGAAAAGCCAATTTGATTGACGCAAAATCTATTAAAAATTTAGTAAAATGGGTTGAAAAAGGTGGTGTTTTAGTGTTAATGAGCAACGATAAGGGAAATTCAGAATTTGAACATCTCAATCATCTAGCAGAAAAATTCGGCATTCATTTCAATGAAGATAGTTATAACAGAGTTCAGAAAAGAGAATTTGAACAAGGAAAAGTTATGGTTCCGACTGGAAATGAGATTTTCTCTGAGCAAAAATTATATATGAAAGAAGTGGCGACGATTTCTGTAAAAAGTCCTGCAAAAGAATTGTTGTCGGCGGAAGGTAAAAATATTGCAGCCATTGCAAAATTCGGTAAAGGAACTGTTTTCGCATTGGGCGACCCGTGGTGTTATAACGAATATATCGACGGCAAAAAATTACCCGCAGATTTTACCAATTACCAGGGAACTGAAGAATGGGTTAAATGGTTGTTGAAGCAGATATCCCAGAAATAATCAAATCTGTGCAATCGATTGAAATTTAGTGATTGGTATTATTTGGGTAGCTTAATCCGCCTTCCACTCCCAAACCTAACGAAGTGGTTCGACGAAGTCAATCTTTTTGCACGACGATTTTGGTTTAAATAGAAATTAAAGTCATAGCAAAAAAGGATTTCCGTTCAGGTCGGGCTGCGAAAAATCGAGGAACGAGATTCATCGATTCAAAGTAAAAATAAAACGATAGAGATAAATTCAACGCAAAAAAAATCGAAGAATAGGAAGTTTATTTCGAAAGGCTACGGTTAAAATCTGGCTTTAGGTAAAAGGTAAAGTGATAAAAAATTGAAATACAATTAACAGGTCGCTCTTCTAGAGCTTTAATTCATTGAATGATTATTTTCTATTAACATTCCGTTCTTAGTGGGACGTCTTGAAATCCCATTGGGATTTACTGTTAGTAGAAAAATGAAGACCTTAAAAAAAAGCTCCAGAGTAGCGACCTGTTACTTCTTCTTTTTATAAAAAAAGTGAAAAAAGGTATAATTATGAAAATTAAATACATATTCATTACATCCGCATTATTTCTTTCGCAAACATTTTTTGCCCAAAGACAAATGGAATACCTGAAAAGAGGAATTGTTGCCATTCCGGCAGATTCAGGAGTTTTTGTAAGTTGGCGATTGCTGGGAACAGAAGCTCAGAATACCCATTTCGATGTGTATCGTACAGAAAATAATCAGACGAAAAAACTGAATGAAAAACCTTTGCTCAACGAAACAAATTTTTTAGATAAAACCGCTGACAAAAGTAAAAGCTATACTTATTTTGTAAAATCAAATACACAACATCAGGACGTTGACCAGGATTTTGCAAAATATACGGCAAATCAAAAACCTTATTTTTCAATTCCTTTGAAAACGCCGCAAGGTTACACTCCAAATGACGCTTCAATTGCTGATTTGGATGGTGATGGAGAATACGAAATCATTCTTCATCAAACCGGAAGGTCAAAGGACAATAGTCAGAAAGGAGAAACAGATCCGCCGATTATTCAGGCTTATAAATTAGATGGAACATTTTTATGGGAAATTAATTTAGGCAAAAATATCAGGGAAGGCGCACATTATACACAGTTTTTAGTCTATGATTTAGACCAGGACGGAAAAGCAGAAATCGTAATGAAAACTGCTGATGGGAGCAAAGACGGAAAGGGAAAATTCATTGGAGACCCAAACAAAAATTACGTCAACGAAAACGGAATGATTCTTTCCGGACCGGAATATTTGACAGTTTTTGACGGACAAACCGGTGCTGAAATTCACACCGTTAATTATGTAGTTCCACGATTTGCAGGAAGTTTAAACCCAAACAACGAAGAAATGACCGAAACTTGGGGCGATGCGAAAGGAAACCGCGTCGACCGATTTTTAGGTGCTGTTGCTTACCTCGATGGAAAAACGCCAAGTTTGATTATGTCGAGAGGCTATTATACAAGAACAGCGATTGCAGCTTGGAATTTTAAAGATAAAAAACTCAGTTTGCGATGGCTTTTTGATACCGAAAGTTCGGAAGAAAACAAACAATATCGTGGACAAGGAAATCATAATTTGAGTATCGCAGACGTTGATAATGACGGAAAAGACGAAATTGTGTTCGGTGCAATGACTGTTGATGATGACGGAAAAGTTTTGAACAGTACAGGTTTTGGTCATGGCGATGCTTTGCACGTCGGAGATTTAGACCCAACAAATCCCGGATTGGAGATTTTTGATATTCAGGAAAGATTTGATGATGCGGGAGCGCATTTCAGAGACGGGAAGACCGGAAAAGTTTTATGGAAATTGCCATCTACTGTTTATAGTAAACAAGGTAAATTTCAAGGTCCGGGAAGAGGATTGTCTTTGAATATTGACCCTCGTTATGAAGGTTCGGAATCTTGGGCAGCCGGAGCCGGACTTAAAGGAATATATGATACCAAAGGGAAGAAAATAAGTGAGAAAAATCCGCCTGCCAATATGGGAATTTACTGGGACGGAGATTTTTTAAGCGAAATTTTAGACGGAACAGTTGTTTCAAAATGGGATTGGAAAAAGGAGAAATCAAATGTCATTTTTGATGCTAAAAATTATCAGTGTGAATCGAATAACGGAACGAAGAAAAATCCTGCTTTAGTTGCCGATTTATTCGGGGATTGGCGTGAAGAGGTGATGTACAGAACGGCCGACAATCAGGAATTGAGGATTTTTAGTACAACGATTCCGACAAAACACAGATTATACACTTTGATGCACAATCCTCAGTATCGATTGAGTATTGTGTGGCAAAATGTTGGGTACAACCAGCCGCCTCATACAGATTACTACTTGGATGAATCGATTAAGGAAATGCCGAAACCGAATGTTGTTACTGGAAAGAAATAAAATAGGCTGTATTTTAAACCGCAAAAGTCACAAAAGATTTAAATACACAAATTATTTTTAAGTTTTATGATTCGAATTTTAAAAAGAACACATAAGTTTTGAAAATCAAAGATTTTCATATTGACCTTCTATAAGCGAAGCGGCTCTGTGAAACGAAAAAGAATATTTAAATAAAAACTCTGTTGAGCTTCGTGTTCAAAAAATAAAAGTATTATGAAAATAAAATTCATCATTCCAATTATTGCTTTGGTCATTTTGATTGGTGCATCATTTCAAAAACTCCAGGATAAACCGGTGCTTTACATCATAGGAGATTCTACTGTACAAAATGGTTCTGGAAAAGGTGCGGATTCACTTTGGGGGTGGGGAAGTTTTATGGATTTATTTTTAAACACGGATAAAATCGAAATCCAGAATCACGCAAAAGGAGGCCGTAGCAGCAGAACTTTTTTAACAGAAGGTCGATGGGATTCCATTATGAAAACCATTAAAAAAGGTGATTATGTGTTGATGCAGTTTGGTCATAATGATGGTGGCGAATTGGCGGATACGTTGAGAGCCAGAGGAACAATAAAAGGTATTGGCGAAGAGTCGAAAGATATTTTTAATCCAATCCGAAAAGTCAACGAAACGGTTTTTACATATGGTCATTATATGAGAAAATACGCAAACGAAGCAAAATCAAAAGGAGCGGTTCCGATTATTGTTTCGCCAGTTCCGAGGAATAAATTTAATGATAAGGGAAAAATAGAAAAGGATCAGTACGGAGTTTGGGCAAAAGAAGTGGCACAGCAAACCGGAGCTTATTTTTTAGATTTAAATACAATGGTTATCGAAAAATATGAGAAAATGGGCGTTGAAAAAGTAAATGCTTATTTCCCAAAAGACCATACGCATACCAACAAAGAAGGAGCCATTGTAAATGCTGAATTGGTGGCGAAAGGAATTAAAGATTTAGAGAAATGTGAACTTAGAAAATACGTAAAGTAACACATGATTTTAAACGGTGATGTCGCAAGGAATTAAAAAAAAGAATCAGCAAATGTTTTCGTTCGCAAGGGCAGAACTTCGTTCGTAAACTTTCAGTTTATGTTCAGCAAATGATAGCATATACCTTAGCTGAGTGAAACGCCTTTGCGAACGGAAATATGCATTGTCTTGTTAAATATAACTTAGCGTTAAAGAAAATAATAAAGAAAAATAAATATATAATACTTATGAAAAAGCTATTAACAACAGGTTTTTTCGCACTGATTATCGTAGGAATAACCTCCTGTTCAGTACAGAAAAATACCACTGCGAAGGTTGAACTTCCTAACAAAAAAGAAGTTCTGGAAGTTTCGAGAAGGACCAACCAATATTTTATGAACAAGTGGCCGGATACAAAAAAAGATATTGTCGGAAAAAAAGTATGGCCAAGTAATCTTTGGACGAGAGCGGTTTACTATGAAGGTTTGATGGCTTTGTATTCGGTAGATCCGAAAAAAGAATATTACGATTACGCAATGTCATGGGCAAACAATCATAATTGGGATTTACAGCGTGGAACGTATACCAGAAATGCCGATCATCAGGCTTGCGGACAAACCTATATTGATTTGTACGAAATCGACGGAAGAAAAAATCCTGAAAGAATCAAAAATGTGAAAGCGGCGATGGACAGCATGATTGCTACCCCAAAAGTTGATGATTGGTGGTGGATTGATGCTTTACAAATGTCAATGCCGATTTTTACGAAATTAGGAAGAATTACAGGTGAGCAGAAGTATTTTGATAAAAACTACGAAATGTACGCTTATACGAAATATAAGCATGGTGGAAACGGACTTTATAACCAACAGGATAAAATCTGGTGGAGAGACAAAAGTTTTGTCCCACCTTACAAAGAACCGAATGGCGAAGATTGTTACTGGAGCCGTGGAAATGGTTGGGTAGTGGCTGCATTAGCGAAAACGCTGCAGGATACACCGAAAACAGATCCTCATTACCAGGAATATCTGAAAGATTATAAAGATTTGTTGGCAGCCTTACTTCCGATTCAGAGAGAAGATGGCTTCTGGAATGTAAGTCTTCACGATCCGACCAATTATGGCGGAAAAGAAACGACAGGAACTGCACTTTTTGTATATGGAATGGCTTATGGAGTGAACAATAATTTAATTGACAGAGATACTTATTTACCGGTTTTAGTAAAAGCATGGAACGCAATGGTAAAAGATTCAGTTCAGCCCAACGGATTTTTAGGTTGGGTTCAGGGAACCGGAAAGGAGCCTAAGGACGGACAACCTTTAGCGGTTGATAAAATTCCTGATTTTGAAGATTACGGATTAGGATGTTTTTTATTGGCGGGAAGTGAGGTTTATAAATTGAAGTAGGTTTAAAGAAACAAGTAAAAAGTAAAAAGAACCAAGTATGATTACATGGTTTTACATAATTTGACCTGATGGATTTTTTAATTCATCAGGTTTTTTTATTTCCTCAAACCTAAGCGTTTTTCTAAGGTTTTTTGTAAACAATAATTTAATATGTTTTCAGCTTTCATTTGCTGAGTGGAGTGCCCTTGCGAACAGAAAAAATAAAGCATTCAAACATTAACTTTGCGAACATTGCGTTAAAATACTTTTCCTTAATTTCTTTTTGGTCAACTTAATTTCATAATATTTTACGCATGATAAGTCAAATTCCTGAATCTGACCCTGTGTTTTGGGAAATATTTTTGGTTTAAAATTAATATGAAATCTGTGTAAGTGTCAATAAGATAGTGTTTTAAATAACCTTTTTGAGACATTGCAAAAATTCTTATTTTATCGAAAATTTTAGCATGACACTACAAGATGCGCAATCGGTTTCATCTTGGTAATTTTCAACATCAATCAATTAGAATAAATTATGAATGCATTATTAGGAGTGATTTTCCATTTTCTCGGAGGCTTTGCTTCGGGCAGTTTTTATATGCCTTATAAAAAAGTAAAAGGTTGGCAATGGGAAACTTTTTGGTTGGTTGGCGGCGTATTTTCGTGGATTATTGTTCCGCCTTTGGCTGCATTTCTTACCATTCCCAATTTTTGGGAAATCATTCAGAATGAATCTTCATCAATTTTAGGATTGACCTTTTTGTTCGGTGCGCTTTGGGGAATCGGCGGTTTTATGTACGGTTTGGGCGTTCGTTATTTAGGAGTGGCACTTGGAAGCAGCATTATGTTGGGGTTGACGATGGTTATTGGTTCGCTCGTTCCATCTATTTATTATGAATTTTCTCCTCAAGCAGGAAAAGATAATATCGGTCTTATGTTTTCCAGCAGTTGGGGACAGTTTGTTTTATTGGGACTTTTGGTGTGCGTTGTCGGGATCATCATCAGCGGGAAAGCGGGTGTCATGAAAGACAAAGAGCTTCAAACCGATTCTATCGACCCACATGGAGTGGAAGTAAAAACTGAATACAAATTTGGTTTAGGATTAACCGTTGCTATTATTTCCGGTGTTTTGAGTGCCTGTTTCAATTTCGGACTTGAGGCAGGAAAACCAATGGCATCTGTGGCAAACGAAGCCTGGAAACTGGCAAATCCGGGACAAGGAGAATTTTTATTTCAGAATAATGTTACCTATATCGTTGTGCTTTGGGGTGGGATGGCTTCCAATCTTATTGGTTGTCTTTATCTTTCATTTAAAAATAAATCATATACTGATTATTCTAAGAAAAATGTTCCCGTTGTAAAAAATATCATTTTCTGCGCTTTAGCAGGAACGATGTGGTTCTTACAATTCTTCTTCTACGGAATGGGGGAAAGTAAAATGGGGAACGGCCCAAGTTCATGGATTCTGCATATGGCATTTATTATTTTGATTGCCAATCTTTGGGGAGTTGTCATCAAAGAATGGAAAGGTGTTTCCAAAAAAACAATTTCTACAATTGTTGTCGGGATGATTGTAATGTTTGTTTCTATTTTAATTGTAGGATACGGGAATTCATTAAGATAATTAATGATGAGAAGAATTGCATTTAAAATGTTTCTTCATGAAGGTTTCGAAGAAGAATATAAAAGACGTCACAAAGAAATCTGGCCAGAGCTTAAAGTTCTTTTAAAAGAATCTGGAGTGGAAGATTATTCGATTTTTTTAGACGAAGAAACACATCTTTTATTTGGTGTTTTAAAATGCAGTAAAGAGATGGAATATCAAAATTTACCATTACAGCCTGTTATGCAAAAATGGTGGGAACATAACAAAGACATTATGCAGACCAATAAAGATAATTCTCCGAGAAGTATCAGTTTAGAAGAGGTATTTTATCTGGAATAATAAGAATTGCAACATTTTAAGATAAATAGTTTATTTTTTTTATCATATTCATATAGTTAAGAGTTAGAAGCTCAAAGACACCAAATTTTCTGGTGTCTTTTTTTGTGTTAATTAAAAATGAATTCCGGTGATCGTTTTTGGTTATATTAATTTAACACACACTAGTTAATAAATGTTTAAAAATTGATATTTAATTTTATTTTTCATAATTAAATCGATAATATTTGTATTTATTAAAGCGTTTTTATATAATTATTTATGATAAATTATGAATTTTCTTATGCAGGATATTGCAGGATGCCAAAACTTTTGTAACGGTGTACTTTGGTAACATAAAAAATTAATAGATATGTGTTTGATAATTAAACAGACGAATTTTAAGCCACTCATTGCGCCGCTATTTCTGCTTGCGTCCGGCTTTATGTTCGGGCAAAAAGCGGTAAGTGATACTGCTAAAACAGATACAAAAGATATTGAAGAGGTCGTTGTAATAGGTTATGGTAAAGTTAAAAAGTCTGATTTAACAGGATCTGTAGCATCCGTGTCAGCTAAAGACTTGGCCGCAACACCGGCAATGAACGCTTTACAGGCTTTGCAGGGTAGAGCTTCAGGTTTGAATATCGTTACTTCAGGTGGAGCTCCGGGAGCAAGTGCAAATGTTACCATTCGTGGAGGAGCATCAATCACACAGGGAACTTCACCATTATATATCGTTGATGGTTTCCAGCTTGATAATGCATTAAACGTAATCAACCCAAATGATATTGAAAGTATTGACGTTCTAAAAGGTGCTTCTGCGATTGCAATCTACGGAGCTCGTGGATCTAACGGTATTATCGTAATTAAAACTAAAAGCGGTAAAAAAGGGCGAACAACCATCAATTATAATTCTTTCATGATGTTTGATATGCTCTCTAAAAAGCTGGATATGATTTCCAACGCAGAGCAATATGTAAAATATCAGTATGAATTTGCCCAGCTTCAGAATAAAATGACAGGATGGAGCAGTGTTTTCGACAATGGTCTTCCATTAGATACTCCGGGATTCTATTCGGGTGCTTTCAACAGAATTTCCAATCGTTATGCATCGGCTTCGGATTTAGACTGGCAAGATAAAATGTTGGGCGGAACAGGGTTAACTCAGAATCAGAATGTTAATATTTCTACAGGAAACGAAAAAACTCAGGCTTTCATTAGTTATAACTACAATAAGCAGGAGGGTTTATTGCAAAATTCCAGTGAAACAAGAAATTCATTACGTGCAAACATCAATTCAGAATTATACAAAGGGGTAAGAGTAGATTTTAACTCAATGTTTAATTCGAATTCAACCAATGGAGGTGGAGCTTATAGCGGAATGAAAAAAATCCTACTTCAGCCGATCACGGGCGGTACACTTTTCAACCAGGATCAGTTGTTTAATACCCAGACTTTCCCGGACTTCTCAAGTCTTGATTCAGGTTTTGATACAGAAAACCCTTTTGTGGAAACCAGTGCGTCAACTTCAAACAACCGTTCCAGAACTTTTATTGCCAACGCAGGGATTGAGTTTGACTTCCTGAAAAATTTCACTTTCAGAACTGCAGGTCAGTACAACTGGAACCAAAGCAAATCTACTTCATTCTCAGATGAAAATTCTAGAGCGTATCTTACAGATCCTGTAAATACAGGTATCAATGGTAGTATTGGGAATAGTGAGTCTTACAGGTATCAGATTACCAATACTTTAACGTTCAATAAAACTTTCGCAGAAAAACATAGGGTGAATGTATTAGCGGGTTACGAAATTGTTTATTCACAATCTGAAAGTAACAGTATGCGACTAACAAAATTCCCATTCCCAAACTTTGGGCTTGATGATATATCTAATGCATTTGTACAGGAGAAATCTTCAGGTCGTTCGAGCAACAGTTTATTGTCTTATTTCGGTCGTGTAAACTATACGTATGATGATCGTTATTTATTAACTGCAACAGTGCGTAGAGATGGTTCTTCTAAATTCGGACCAAGCAATAAATGGGGAGTATTTCCATCTGTTGCGGCAGCATGGCGTGTTTCTCAGGAAAGTTTCTGGCAGGATTCTAAAATTGAAAAATTCATTAATGACTTAAAGTTAAGATTTGAATATGGTATTACGGGTAATAATGATATCGGAAACAATTTATTTGTAACAAATCTTTCATTAAGCGATTATCCGATGAATAATACGCCGGGAAATCCTGCATATGTAACAAGTACGAATTTAGGTAACCCTTTACTTCGGTGGGAAGAATTGAAAGCTACGAATTTAGGAGTTGACATCGCATTATTTAATAACAGAGTTAAATTAACTTCAGAATGGTATAATAATAATGTAAGCGGAATGTTATTGCAAAGTTTACTTCCGGTTTCAACAGGTTATTCAAGACAGTATCAGAATATTGGTTCTTTAAGAAACAGAGGTCTGGAATTTACTTTAAACACTGTGAACATTAAATCTGAAAACTTCAGATGGTCAACAGATTTCAATATTTCATTCAACAAATCTAAAGTAATGTCTCTGGAACAGGGGCAAACGAACAGAACATTCAGTGTAGGAGGAAACAGAACGGGTATGGTTACCTATTATGCCACAGTAGGCGAAGAATTAGGAGATATGTACGGATATGTTTATCAGGGAGTTTATACAACTGATGATTTTATTCAGAACGCCGATGGATCTCTTAGCTTAAAACCGGGTGTTGTAAAACCTGCAACTGGAACTCCAAAACCTGGTGATATGAAATTTGCTGCAGACAATGAAAAAGGTGATCAATTTACAAGAAAAATGCAAAAAATTGGTAATGGTACTCCTGATTTTATTGGAGGTATCAGTAATAGTTTTTCGTATAAAGGTTTTGATCTTAATATATTCATGAAATTCAGTGTAGGAAACGACATTTATAATGCGACAAAACACAGCTTAAGTCCGTATGCGATGTTTCAGAACGTGCCTTCAGAATTTGGAGATAATTACTACCGTTTAATTGATCCTAATACAGGTTTAATTACCAATAATCTTGCAAGATTGAGAGAATTGAATCCCGACGAAGGATCTCGTGTTTGGAGTTTAAGTGCGATCAACTCTCAAAACATTACTTATCCTTCATCATATTATGTAGAAGATGGTTCTTATTTGAGAATTGCACAGGTAACATTAGGATATAGCTTTGCGAGAGATTTTCTTGAGCATGTGAAACTAAGTAATGCTCGTATCTATTTTACAGTGAATAATCTGGCGACAATTACAGGATATTCAGGTTATGATCCTGAAGTTACAGCAGCAAGTGGTGTTGCAGTTACCCCTGGATTTGATAGTTCTACCTATCCACGTTCAAGAAGTTATGTTCTTGGTTTAAATTTAACCTTCTAAGAAAAAAATGTTTTAGATCATGAAAAATGCTAATAATAAATTAAGACTTTTAAAAAGACTGATCATTATTCCGTCTTTAATCTTGGCAACACAAATGATAAATTCATGCAGTGATGATTTTTTAGATCAGCCTGCATATGATGCGGCCGATACCGAATCTGTATTTGCAGATCTTGTTACTGCAGATATATTTGTTCAGGGTTGCTACAGAAGTTTGGTTCCTACAGAAATGTACTATCAGTTAGGAGCTGGTGATACAGTAATTCATTCCAGCGAAGATGGTTCTACAAACAATTCAAAATACAATATCTGTAATTATCAGTATGATGCTTATACGCCCAATACGGTTACAGGAATTTATGCAGCAATGTATGCATCCATTGAGAGAACAAATATTGCAATCAGCAGATTAGGACAAATGCCTGCAAGCGAAAAGCGAGATGCTTTATTGGCAGAAGTAAAAGCCATCAGAGCATATTGCTATTATAATTTGATCAGAGTTTATGGTGATGTTCCTGCAATCTGGACACAGCTTTTAGAACTAGATCCGAATGACCCAAATACATTATATCCGAAACGTGCTTCACGTGATGAAATATACGACCGTATCATTGCTGATCTTCAGGAATCGGTAAACGCAATGCCTAGTTTAGGACAGCCTGGTTTTCCTACTACAGAAAGATTAACAAAACCTGGAGTAAATGCTTTGCTTGCAAGAATTGCTTTATATGCTGCAGGATATTCTCTTCGTTGGCCGTTAAACTCTTCAACTCCCGGAACAATGTCAAGACGTCCGGATAATGCAAGAGTTCAGCAATTATATCAGATTGCAGACAATGCAGCTGCGGCGGTCATCAACGGAGGAGGACATTCTTTAATGCAGGCTTCTGGAGGAAAAAGCGGTTTCGAAAACTTATGGTTTAATTTCTGCAGAAGAAATTTATCGGCAGTAAATAATGAAATTATTTGGCAGATCGCTCAGTACGGACAAAATACCAATTCGGCATTTGGAGTATATGCACATCCCGGAACAAGAGGGGGAACTTATGGATCTCGTAAAGCGCTTCAGTTCGTCTTACCGACCTATTACTTATCTTTTGCTCCCGGAGATACCAGAAGAGACGTTTCTTGTACATCATACAGCATTTATTTCTTAAATAACGGAAATGCTGGTGATACATTCGTAGATGTGGGAACTACATTCTCATGTATTATGCCGGGTAAATTCAGAATTTCGTGGTGTGTAGAACCACAGGCTGCAGATGCAAGAAATCTAAATATTCCATTAATAAGATATGCAGATGTATTGTTAATGTATGCAGAAACCCAAAACTATCTAAACGGAGGTCCTACAGCACAGGGGATTGCTGCATTGATGCAGGTTAGAAATCGTGCGGGAATTGGCTCAATGCCTGTTCCAAGTGGTCAGGCTGCATTTGAGCAGGCTCTTGTTCAGGAGCGTAAATGGGAATTTGCGGGCGAGTTTAACCTTCGTACTGATTTAATCAGAATGAATAAACTTGAAAGCGAAATCAATGCTACAAGACAGGCAATGAAAAATTTATCAGATAAAACAGGTGCTTATGCCAATACGCCTGCGATTCGTTTGTATAAATTTCATAAAAATGCACAGGTTTACGGTGATCCATTCTTAGCGGTAACCTACATCAATATTACAGATCCTGCACAAATTGCAACGGTTTCGGCAATTCCAACGAACTCGGCTAACTATGCTGCATATCAAACAACTTTAAAAAGCATAGCATTAGCGAACGGACAGACTTCAACAACTGATGACAAGTGGTACCCTGTAAATATGTTCCAGGCATATACAAGTACTTTTAATGCTAATGCAAGAAGAACAGTTGGCTTTAGTACAGGTGCGGTAAACACATTACAAATCGGAAACATCATCTACACCAAACCAACTGGTTCAGCAGAAAACGGAGGAACTTATCCAAACTGGATTCAGGGTGGAGGAGATGGTCTTTTCTACGGATTTGTACCGAATAAGACAGAATTACTTCCGTTTGCAGCGCAATCTGCAGGTCATCCAATGGTTGATAATCCGAACTTAACTCAGCTTCCTGGGTATTAAGAAATTTACAAAACACCAAATCATAATATTAATTTACCATTTACCTAAATGAAATACCGTGCAGCTGAATCTTAGACATGATAAATGTCACTGTTAATTTATCTTTAAATCATAGATTCAGCAGTATAGTGCGGGATACTGTTGAAAATATTACAGTCTAAATTTGGGTTAAAATTCAGAAAACAAAAGAAATCAATGGAAAAAGTAAAAACATTCAAATACGTAGACTATTTGTGGGATGATGAAAAAGCAGCATCTTTCGGTGATGACCAGGTTGCTTTATTTTTATACCGCTCAAACATTTTAGGAGCAGACTTAAGAATTACAAACTACGGGGGTGGAAACACAAGCTGCAAAACCATCGAAAAAGATCCTTTAACGAATGAAGAAGTTGAAGTAATGTGGGTAAAAGGTTCAGGTGGTGATATCGGAACTTTGACAAGAAAAGGAATTGCCGGTTTATATACAGAAAGATTAAGAAACCTTAAAAATGTTTACGAAGGTTTGGCAGACGAAGACAGAATGGTAGGCTTGTTCGATCACTGTATCTTCGATCTTGACAGCAAAGCACCTTCTATTGATACGCCGCTTCACGGACTTCTTCCATTCAAACATATTGATCACCTTCATCCGGATGCTTTAATTGCAGTAGCTGCAGCAAAAGACAGCGAAGCAATTACAAAAGAAATCTGGGGCGATACAATGGGTTGGGTTCCTTGGCAAAGACCAGGTTTCGATTTAGGTTTACAGTTAGAAAAATGTTTAGCTGACAATCCTGGAATCAGAGGAATCGTTTTAGGAAGTCATGGTTTATTCACTTGGGGAGACACTTCTTACGAATCTTATATCAACAGTTTAGAAGTTATCGAAATGGCTTCTGAATATATTGCTAAAAAAATTGAAGAAAAAGGTCAGGTTTTTGGCGGACAAAAAGTAGAATCACTTCCTGCTGACGAACGTAAAAACAAGGCAGCTCAAATTATGCCTTTATTAAGAGGTTTGGCTTCTTCTGAAAACAGAATGGTGGGTCATTTCACAGACAGCGATGTCGTATTGGAGTTCATCAACAGTAATGATTTGGAAAGATTGGCTCCGCTTGGAACTTCTTGTCCGGATCACTTCTTGAGAACGAAAATTCAGCCTTTAGTTTTAACTTTAGATAAAAATGAAGATTTAACGGATTCTAAAGCAATTTTAGAAAAATTAAATCCACTTTTCGAACAGTACAGAAACGAGTACAAAGAATATTACGAAACTTGCAAACATCCAAACAGCCCTGCGATGCGTGATCCGAATCCGGTAATCATCATTTATCCGGGAGTGGGAATGTTCAGTTTCTCAAAAGATAAGCAGACAACGCGTGTTGCAAGCGAATTTTACGTAAATGCAATCAACGTAATGCGTGGTGCAGAAGCAATCTCAGAATACACATCACTACCAAGACAGGAAGCTTTCGACATCGAATACTGGTTGTTGGAAGAAGCTAAACTTCAGAGAATGCCGAAAGAAAAGCCATTATCCAGAAAAATTGCAATCGTAACCGGAGCCGGAGGTGGAATCGGACAGGCCATTGCGGATAAAATGGTTGCTGAAGGTGCAGTTGTGGTTTTCACAGACTTAAACAAAGAAGCTGCAGAATCTGTTACTTCAAAATACAGCAAAGATCAGGCAATCGCTGTTCAGTGTGACGTTACAAGCGAAGAAGGTATTGCAGATGCTTACAAAGAAGCTGTTTTGGCTTTCGGTGGAGTAGATATCATCGTTCATTCAGCTGGTTTGGCGATTTCTAAATCTTTGGAAGATACTACTACAAAAGACTGGGAATTGCTTGAAAATGTTTTAGTTAAAGGTCAGTTTATGATGGCTAAATCAGGAACTGAAATTTTCAAAAAGCAGAACTTAGGTGGTGACATCGTGAATATTGCAAGTAAAAACGGATTGGTTGCAGGACCTAATAACGTAGCGTACGGAACTGCAAAAGCAGCTCAGCAACACATGACAAGATTATTGGCGGCAGAATTGGCAGCAGATAAGATCAGAGTCAATGTGGTTAATCCGGACGGAGTAATCGTCGGAAGTAAAATCTGGGAAGGTTCTTGGGCAGAAGGTCGCGCAAAAGCAAACGGAATCACCGTTGAAGAATTGCCTGCTTTCTACGCAAAAAGAAATCTTCTGAACGAAATTATTCTACCTGAAGACATCGCAAACGGAGTTTTTGTTTGTGTGGCAATTTTAGATAAAAGTACAGGAAATATCATCAATGTAGATGGCGGAATGGCAAATGCGTTCCCAAGATAATTATTGATTAATGTTTTTTATTTGGGCAGCTTAGTCCGCCCTCCGTTCCCGCTTTTTTGCTCGTCGTATCTCCTAACAAAAAGAGCTCCACTCAGGTCGGGCTGCGAAGGATTCGAAAGTAAATTATGGGCCGGAATCAATATTTAATGTTAATTTTAATCAAAAAAATTCAACCTTGTCAAGGTTCAAAACCTTGATAAGGTTAATAAAAATCAAAGTATGATTATAGGAAAAGATATTATTGAACAAAACAATAAAATCGAAGTAGGAAATTTCAATTCAGACTTCGCATATTTATCAGATAAATTAACAAAATCAGGAGCTAATGTTTCTGAGATTGTCAACAAAATTGCTGACTTTCAGATAGCCATTCCAAGTTGGGCTTTAGGAGCAGGTGGAACCCGTTTCGGAAGATTTTCTTACGGTGGCGAACCTTCTTCTTTAGAACAAAAATTAGATGATGTAGGGTTAATTCATGCTTTGACACATTCTGCAGGAGCGATTTCATTGCATATTCCATGGGATATTCCAAGTGATGTAGCGGCGATTAAAGAAAAAGCAGCTTCTCACGGATTGATTTTCGATGCGATGAATTCAAATACGTTCCAGGATCAATCGAACGCAAAACAATCTTATAAGTTTGGTTCGTTAAATGCGGCAAATGAAGATGCAAGAGCTTACGCAGTTGAACACAATAAAGAAGTAATCAGAATCGGAAAAGAATTAGATTCAAAAAGCTTAACTGTTTGGTTAGCGGATGGAGCAAGTTTTCCGGGACAGTTGAATTTCCAGACGGCTTTGTCAAAAACTGAACAGAGTTTAAAAGAAATTTATTCGGATTTACCGGAAGACTGGAAATTATTCATCGAATACAAACCTTACGAACCAAATTTCTATTCAACAACAATCCAGGATTGGGGAACATCTTTCATGTTGGCAAATGCTTGTGGTGAAAGAGCCTATACTTTGGTAGATTTAGGACATCATTTGCCGAACTCAAACATTGAGCAAATCGTTGCAACCTTGATGTATAAAGGGAAATTAGGAGGTTTCCATTTTAACGATAGTAAATATGGAGATGATGATTTAACAGTAGGTTCTATCAAACCTTACGCGCTGTTCCTGATTTTCAACGAATTGGTGTACGGAATCGAGAACAATCCGAATAACCCATATCCGGCTTGGATGATCGATGCAAGTCACAACATCAAAGATCCGCTGGAAGATTTGATTCAGTCTTTAGAAGCGATTTTAATTGCTTATGCACAGGCTCTTTTAGTAGATCAGAAATCATTGAAAGATGCTCAATTGAATAACGATGTGGTTCGTGCTCAGGAAATTTTGCAGAATGCATACAGAACAGACGTTCGTCCGTTATTAAAAGCAGCAAGATTACAAACCGGTGCAGCATTAGACCCGATCGCAGCATACAGAAACCTTAAAGTAAGAGAAAATTTAATCTCCGAAAGAGGTTTAAATGTAAAAGCAACAGGATTATAAACCCTGTTTTAATTTGATAATTCTAACTTTCAGGTGCAATCGAAAGTTTTTATTATATGTATCCTTATATAGTTTCGTTAAGGGGAAAGTGTTTAGATTATTAAGTTTTTCTTAATATCTGAACACTCCTTAATGATTTTGTTTTTTTAATTAAAGTAAACAAGTTAGCGCCATTAGTCAAAACATCTGCGCTATTTATGTTTAAATAAATAATTCATCACAGGAATGTCCAAGAAAAAAAAGGTAACCATTGTATTTGATATTGGGAAAACCAATAAAAAATTCTTTCTATTTGATAAAAATTACAAAGAAGTTGTTCGTGAATATACAGAATTACCACTTACGACCGATGAAGACGGTTATCCAACGGAAGATTTAGTTGCTTTGCAAAACTGGATCAAAGATAATTTTAATGCCATTCTTGATGATGAAAATTTTGAAGTTAAGGCTATTAATTTCTCTACGTACGGAGCAAGTTTTGTACATCTGGATCAGAAAGGAAATGTTCTCACACCATTGTACAATTACACAAAACCAATCGAAGAGGAGATCCTGGATTTATTCTACGAAAAACACGGCAGCAAACTGAAAATTGCCCGTGAAACAGCTTCTCCACAAGCAGGAATGCTCAACTCAGGATTGCAGCTGTTTTGGTTAAAATATAAACATCCAGAAGTATTTAAAAAGATTCGCTACAGTCTTCATTTGCCTCAGTATTTATCATATCTGTTTACCGGAATTTGTGTGTCGGAATTCACTTCAATAGGCTGCCACACCAATTTGTGGGATTATGATAAAGCAGATTATCACGACTGGGTTTACGAAGAGGAAATCGATCATATGTTACCTCCGATTATTCCTACTTCTGCAAGTATCAATACTTCGTACAGAAATCAAAAAATGAAAATCGGTGTTGGAATTCACGACAGTTCTTCAGCGCTTTTACCTTATATTTTAAGTAAAAAAGAGCCATTTTTACTGCTTTCAACCGGAACGTGGAGTATTTCTCTGAATCCTTTTAATGATGAAAGTTTAACCGATGAAGACATCGAAAACAATTGTCTGAACTATATGAGAATTGATGGGAAACGTGTAAAAGCATCCCGTTTTTTCATGGGGAATGAATATAAAATTCAGGTTGAAAAACTGTGTGCTCATTACGGAAAAGAATATGGTTATCATAGAGAAGTAAAGTTTGATCAGGACTTGTATCTGCGTTTGATGAAGCATAAAGCAGTTTATTTCCGTTTTGAAGGCATTATTTTAAAGAGAAAAATGATAAGCGCAACAGATTTGAACTCTTTTTCAACCTTTGAAGAAGCATATCATCAGTTAATGATTGAGTTGATGGATTTACAGATTCACACCATCAAAAATGCCATCGGAAATTCTGAAATTCAAAACATTTACATCGACGGCGGATTTACAGATAATGATGTATTCATGAAACTGATGTCGCATCATTTCCACCACTACAATGTAATGTCTACGCATTCTCCATTGGGTTCTGCTTTGGGAGCTTCCATGGTAATTTCCAATAAAAAAATAGACGAAACTTTTTTACAGCAGCATTATCAGATGAAAGTGCTTCAACCGTTAATTTTTAATTTATAAATTTTGTTGGAAGCTGGAAGTCAGATGCTGGAAGTTAAATGAAAATATACATATTAATTAATTTTGTATCGTCTATTATCAAACATCCATCAACCAACATCAAACATCAAACAAACTATGGCATTTCCATTTGATACCAAATATGCATCGCTTGAACTTTTAATTGAAAAGGCTCAAAAAAGAATGCCCCGTTTTGCCTTTGAATATCTAGACGGAGGCTGTAATGAAAACATCAACCGCGACCGAAATACAAGTGAACTAAGAGAGGTTTTGCTTCGTCCGCAATATCTGAACAACAACTACGCAGAAGCCAATATGGAAACCGAACTATTCGGAAAAACCTATTCTGCACCTTTCGGTATTTCTCCGGTAGGTTTGCAGGGATTAATGTGGCCGAATGCTCCTGAAATTTTAGCAAAAGCTGCTTTTAAACATAATCTTCCTTTCATTTTAAGTACCGTAACGACAAGCAGTATCGAAAGAATTGCTGAACTGACGGAAGGTAACGCATGGTTTCAACTCTATCATCCGAGAGAAGAATGGTTAAGAGACGATATTCTCGACCGTTGTGAGGCTTCGGGTTATGATGTGCTGTGTGTGTTATCTGATGTTCCGACTTTTGGGTACAGAGCTAAAGAAATAAGAAATGGTCTGGCAATGCCACCTCAACTGAATTTTAGAAATGTTTCTCAGGCGTTGGCAAAACCGCAGTGGTGTTTAGAAATGTTAAAACACGGTGTTCCAAGTTTTAAAACCATGGAAAAATACATGGATAAAAATATGAACGTAAAGCAATTGGGACAGTTCATGAACTCTACTTTTTCAGGAAGATTAAATTCAGACAGAATTAAGGCAATCCGTGACAAATGGAAAGGGAAATTGGTCATTAAAGGAGTTGCTTCCGACGAAGATGCTGCAGAAGCTGTACGTTTAGGTTTCGACGGAATGATTATTTCCAATCATGGCGGAAGACAGTTGGATGCCGGAGAATCTACGATTGCTGTGGTAAAAGATATTAGCGAAAAATATAAAGGTCAGATTAAAATCATGATGGACAGCGGGGTAAGAACCGGTCCGGATGTTGCCCGAGCTTTGAGTTGTGGTGCTGAATTTACATTTATGGGAAGAACTTTTATGTATGCCGTCGGAGCTTTAGGCGAAAAAGGTGGGGATCACGTTATTGAAATGCTGAAAATGCAGTTCAGACAGGTTATGGAGCAGGTTTGCTGTGATAAACCGGAACAGTTGCAGAATTTTAGGGTGAAGTAGAAACCGAATAGTGAACTTGTTTTGATGTAAAATATTCTGAGAAATTAATAAAAAATAGACTGTTCCAAAAGACGGTCTATTTTTTATATTAATTAGTTAATCAATAGATTACATAGTTCTGCAAAGTTTGAATCATCATTATTTTCAGGGCTATTTCTGGTAACTAAATGATATTTTCCATCAATCAAAATTTCCAAAATCCATTCTTCACCATCTAAAACAATATTGGGGTCATGTGTATCCATGTTCCAAAAATTAACATCGTTTGCTTTCGAAATAAAGTTATTCCATTTCTCTAAATTAACTTTCTTTGTGTGTTCCTTTATTATTTTTCCCGTTTGATATCCTCCTAAGCCATCGGTTTGTTTATAAGTCAAAATTATCTGACCAGTTTGATTTTCCATTTTATAAACAAATGGATTTGACCAAGTGCCTAAATTTGTATATCTAACAATTTTTAGATTTTCATCTTTTTTATCGAAAAGAGATATTTCTTTTAGTGAATTCAAATGTTTTGAATACCATTTGTTTCTGAATAATGAAAGCGAATCATTTGGACCATTATTGATTGTATCTCTAGGATATTTAGCTTCATCATAGGTCGCAAAATATAATTTCCCATCATATTGTCTTTCATCTTCTTTTGGCGAAATCATTTTTTTGCTTATACAGTTGGTAATTAAAATTAAAGTTATGAAAAGCAGTAATTGTTTTTTCATATTCAATAAAGATTAATATTTTAAAGTATACGATTCATAAAGTTTACTTTACGAATCATTTTTATAGAGTTAAATTACTTTTTCTTCTCCGATTTCACCGCCTGTCTCGCCAACAATTTCCAATCCTTTTTTACTTTTGTAAAAACCAAAACAATATCCAGGCTCACATCTCCAGGAGCTTTTCCAGCATCGGCAGTCGTTGCATATAAGTGATGACGAACAATCGCAGTGTTTCCTACAATCTGAACCTTTTGATTCGTAATATCAATCGTAACAAAATCAGATTTCTTGCTGACTAGTTTTTCAACAAATTCTTTGGCATCGTCAATATGCCCGCCAGAATGTCCATAAGTCAGTTCCGGTAAAATTAAAGATTCCAATTCTGTTTTTTCACCATTCACCATAGCTAATCTCAGCTTTTCTGCTGCTTCGGTGACAGCTTGTGTATCATCTTTCTTTTGAGCAGAAATAGAAATTACCATTAAAAAACTAAATGCAAAAATTATTTTTTTTATCATAATTAAATATATATTTTTTAATGAACCGATTTAGTGTAATCGATTGCATGGATTTGTTTTAAATATTAATAAATCTTGGTTTATAATGAATCTCTTTGAATAAATTTAAATACATTATTCACAGATTCTTTTTTGTTTTTTAAAATCATATAGGCGGCAGATTCGCCCATCGCTTTGAAATCTGTAGTGATAACTGTAATGCCAAGTAATTCTTTCAGTGGAGTTTCATTATAAGAAATTATTCCAATGTCTTCGCCCAATTTCAGGTTTTTCTGTCTGATCTGTTTTACTAAATTTACAAGGTCGCGTTCACGAATCGTAATGAAAATATCTCTATCCTGCAATTCCATGTCGGGATAAATTTCATCAAGAATCTCATAATCAAGCTTATAGTCTCTGCAGAAATTCTCAAAACCTCGTGCAATTCGGAAAGGATAGGGGTGAATATCTTTGTCAGGATATACCAAAATGATCTTCTCGTACTTCTGAATTTTATCTAAACCTTCTTTCAATGCGTTGTAAATATCATTCTCAAAATCCTGAAAAATAGAACCATATTCTCCCGAAATATCAGGTTTCGTGTTATCAAGCATTAATAATTTATTCTTCGGAATCTTCTCAATAATATCAATAACTTCTTTGGTGGAACTTGTATGTTTAGATTGCTCGTCACGGAAATGCGGCATAATCACATAATAATCAAAACCTCCAAGATTTTTTTTGAGTGAATTGATGAAAAGGGTCTCATCACAATGGTAAATGTACATTTCTACATTTCCTTTGCTACCGATAGCGTTCACAAAATAATTGTAGATCATCATTTTGTAAGTGCTTGGTTTATTAATGAGGAAGAAAATGTTAATGCTGTCGTTCTTATTGATGCGTGAAATATAGTATCCTTTACCTTTTACCGACTCGATGATCTGCCTTTTTCTAAGCTCTTTATAAGCTTTTTCAACAGTATCTCTCGAAAGAAAACATGATTCGCTAAGTTCGTTGATCGAAGGGATTTTCTCTCCGATCTTGATTTCGCCACCATCAATTCCGTTCAGAATAGAATCGACGATCTGCTTATATTTTGGAACTCTGGAGTTTTCGTTGATGTTTATTTCGAATGTTTCAGCCATGACTTGTCGTAATGAAATTATTTTAGTTTAACAAAATTTAATTTCAAAAAATGATTTTGTGACAGAAGACAAGTTACAAAAAATTACAATAACTGATAATCGTCATGTTTAAATATTTAATTATTTTTAAATATTTGATTTTCAGTGTGTTTTTATTTTTATTTAAATTATGTTTAAATCAAATAAATCACCAATTTCTTGATGTAGATTGAAATATAAGACTTTTGAACCAAAAAAGTATTTACTAAAAGCTTTGAATATTGAATTAAAAAAGCCTGCCTTTTTCAGGACAGACTTCAATTAATATGAATGTGAAATTTTTTAAGGCATCTTTTTAAAACCTTCCGCTTTTATTTTCCAGCTTCCGTCTTTCGGGAAACCTGGATATTGTCCAGTTGAACTGTCCCAACCTTCGAGCATCATTGCAACGGTTGTTAAAACACCGCCGTTTCCGGGAAGATAAATTCTAAGACGTTTGTCCTGGAAATTATGTCCGTTTTTCAGGTACGTATTGGTTTGAATATCCATAAACAAAGCATCCAACGCTTTATTTGGAAGTCCCAATCTTGCTGCATTCATTGCTGTCATCGGGAAATCCCAACCCCAGGTATGTTCCCAGTTCCATCTTTCCCAAACGATATCCAGCGTGTTTTTCATTATTTTTTTATCCAGTTTCGGAGATTCAGGAACCATTCCCAATGCACCTAAAACGGCAGGGTGGTCGGTCATCCATTTTGGAAATGTGAATGAATCCTTTGCAGATTCTGTCGATAAATAAACCCCATCCTGAACCGGAAGCGGAGCTAATTTATTGATGACATCATCCCATTTTTTATCTCTAGGCTGTCCCAATCTTTCTTTCCATTCCTGAGCGATTCTCAACGACCAATCCCAATATGCCACTTCGTAAGTTGGGTTGTACGTATCTTTTGCAGGGAAAACTTCCTGTGCAGGAATGACTCCTTTCCCTAAGTTGTAACGGTTTTTTTCTTTATCATAAGTTGCAAAATCAGCCATAAAATCAGCCGTTGCAAAAATCAAATCTTTATATTTTTCAAGAACTTTTTTATCCTTGCTGTTGCGGTACAAAAGTTCGGTCATATAAATGATGTGCGGTTGCTCCCAAATCAAAAATGCAGCAACAGAAGATGGACTTTCGTTACCTTCATTATCCGACATTTTAATCCAACGAACGCCTTTGTAACCCTGTCTTTCTGCTAATTTTTTAGCTTTATCAAATGACCTGAAATAATAATCGAGTTGTTTTTCTAAAATCTCCGGTCTTCCCCACAAAGCAAAGTGAACACCGTGCCACCAATGCATTTCGGTGTGCGGTTTTCCGTACCAACTGTTGAACGTCAAACCAGTTTCCTGTGGCGGATTGTTCCCACCACACTGAACTTTCGTTAAGTATTCTGACAATACAACTCTGCGCTCCAATTCATTGGCTCTTGGGTCTGTACTTCCTTCAAAATCAACGGCAGCACCGCTTTCCCAGAAGTTTTTCCAGCCAGAAGTACTTTCTTTTTCAGCATCCGCGAATAAAGTTCTGTTAGATTTCGGACTTTTAGCTGAAAACTCAACACTTAATTCTACGGTTTTGTTTTTGGAAGAGGGCTCGTAAACAAAATAATGCTTTCCGGCCTCACGAAGTTTTCCTTCCGTAAAATTGAATTGAGTATAATAATCCGTGCTTTGTAATTTGTGCTGAATCAAGCCCTGCGTCGACTGAGAAGAAATAATTTTCGTGGTATGTTCGTTTTCTCTTCCGTAAAATGCAGCGTCATCCAAAAACTGTCCCGATGGATGCGGGTATTTGGCAAAAACTTTAAGCTTGCCTTTCGCCACCAAATCAGATTCAATTTTTACCCCGATTTTATCTGAATTTTGGAAAGAAGCCGTCCATACTTTTACCGGAGTTCCTTCCAGAGAAAATTCGCTGGTGATAATTCCAGTCCATAAATCAATTTTCTGATTGACGTTGGTTAAATCTGAAATTTTTGCTTTCTGACCGTCTTTTTTAGTCAGTTCAACGCCGATATTTCCCAACTGCAAACGGTGTTGGTTCACACGGAAATATTCTACAGCACCTTTATTTCTTTCCGGTTCTTTGATTTGAACGCTGTATAAAGCTTTTCGCCCGTCGTTATTGAAATCGTAAGGCTTTAAAGTTTCCTCAAATTTATAATTTTCTTTATTCGGAAAGCTGTTCCAGCCCCATTCAGACTGCGTTCCAAGAGAAACACCGTTTTTGTAATATTCAGGAAACGACTGCATACCGGTAATGTCAACCGTGTAGGCAAACTTTCCGTTTCCAACCGTAAAAGTGGAAAGCGTATCGGCTTTTGTGTTGACAATATTATGTCGCTGAACGACCTTTTTCCGATCAATTTTCTGGGCATTCACTGAAGAAAATCCCATCAGGAAAATCCCTAGATATATTGTAATTTTTTTCATTTTTCTTTTATTTCAGTAAATAAATTTGTTCAATGTTATATTTTTTTATGGCAGACATTTCCGCCTTCCACTCCCAATCTTTTGTTCGTCGTTCCTCCTCGCAAAAGGATTTCCGTTCAAGTCGGGCTGCGACATTTCTTGTATCAAAATAGAACATCATTCATTTTGATTGTTATTTTCGAATATTTATCAATAGGAATGGGCTTTAGCCCATTTTATTAGTGGTTAATATTCATTGGCTTTAGCCAAAATCTAAACTAAGTTTTGGCTAAAGCCAATAATAATTATTTTTTCAGAACGGGCTAAAGCCCGTCCCTATTGATTTTAAATTTATTTCAAGACCGTCGCACTCATCATTCCAATCACCACATCATTGCTCACGGCTGTTAGTTTTATCGATTTTAATTCTTTACTCGCATCAATCGGCAAATCCAGAATTGTGGCAGAACCACCGTCCACCTGACGGTCTGTAAACCCTTTGATACTCGAATATTTGCTCAAAGTCCCGCCTTTGTACAATTCTCCCGTTTTCAGTTTTACACGGTACGGAATTTTATCATCCGGAATTTCAAATGCAAAATTATCATCAAACAAATCCTGCTCAATCGGCCACCAGTTTGTGGGATTTTTCAGCTCCAGTTCGGTTATCGAACCATCAACGTATTGAACGATAATTTTTCCATTCATAATCTGCGACTGCATCGGATTCGTCGTTCCAGCCATCAGAAAATAGATTTTCTTTCCTTTTCCTGAAATTGGAATTTCAAGAGCATCTGAATAATTATCCCACTGACTGACAAACGCGATATTTTTATCGGTTTTATCAATTAAAAATGGAACTCCGAGAAATTCAACTTTACCATTTTTTCTTTTGCTCATCAATCCGCTGTCATCGATTTGAGCGGTAATTAACGGGTAACACCAGTTTCCGATTCCCTGCCACGGAAGCTGTAAAGTCGGAACTTCCAGTCTCGGCGAAAGGTATTTCTGATTAAAAATTTCAGTTACTTTTTCATTGTATTTTGATGCCAATGAAATGTTGTTAAACTGACCTTGATTCTCAATGTTCCAGTCTGTAATTTCAATATTCTGTTGAATTCCGTTATAATCAAGGACGATTGAATTGGTTCCTTTGCTCAAAACGTTCGCAGGAATCTCAATAATTGTATTTTGATTTTTTTGAATCGAAAAAGTTTTGTTTAATCCATTTATAGATAACTTTCCATTAATTGGATTGAATGATTTTGACTGAATCTGTAATTTTTTATTCACCCATTTTGTTTCCAGAGGAAAACGGATGTCAACATTCACAGGTTGCCACCAAGTTGTTCCGTTTTGCTCGACTTGAACGAAAAAAGTTCCTTTTCTTTCTTTATTATCTAATGTAATTGCCTGGTTAACCACCCCGTCTTCTCCCTTCGGTCGAATCCACCCCTCCAGAGGAGGGGAATTTTTGATTAGTCCTTGTGGGTCGTAGATATTTTTAATTTTCTTTTTTGAATCAAAATTTAACTGAAGATTTTCGGAAATATAATTGACGTAATCGGTTTGTTCATTTTTCAGTTCTTCTCCGGAATAATTGATTTCAATTTTAAAATCTTTTCCTTTTGGCGTTTCAAACTGAACAAATGGTTGTGAAATCGAATTGGGTTTAATTTTCCAATTCACCTTTTTACCGTTCACTTTCACCGATTTGATGTTGGAATAATTTACAGGAATCTGCATTTCCAGCGATACCAGATTTTGATATTTTGATTTAAATAAATATTCGGTTTTCTTCGAAGTTCTGGTAAACTGATATTCCCAATCCGGAAGTTTCAGTTCGGCAGAATTCCAGTCTTTCGGGAAGCCCGGTTTGATGCTGATTTTATTCTCCAATAAATTCGGATAAACCCCGAAAAGTCCTTCCGTCAAAGTTCTTGATGCCACACCAATCGGGTCGGCAAAATCACGGTACAATTCTCCACGGAACGCATCGTAATGAGAAAGCTGTTCAAAATTCCCCGGACTGATGCCGTAATACATCGACTCCACCAGATTTCCCTTCCAAAGTTGATAAGCATCCTCACTTCTTCCGGCTTGCCAATACGCCAAAGCGGTCTGTAAATTTTCCGCCAAAGCGACATTGTTAATCGACCAATCGTACGGTTGCCAGTTGGTCGTTGATAATGTGTAATAATCTTTATTTTGAGCACCTTTCACCGTCACCGGAATTTTTGGTGTGTGATGATTGATGTACTGTAAGTTTTGGTAATCTTCAAATTCATTCAGAATAAACGCATCAGAAACGTGATAAATCGACCAGATTCCCGGTTTGTCGTGAACGATTTTATTGCCCAAGGCATCTTTAAATTCAGCAAAATACCCTTTTTCTTTTATCCAAAGCTGGTTTTTCATTGCTTTTAAAATCGCATCCGCTTCCTGTTCGTAAGGCTGAGGATTTTCGCCAATGATTTTCGCCAGCTTCGCCATCTCACGGTTGGCTCTGTAATTATAAGCCGAAGTATGCGTTACTTTTCCACCCGAATATTGAAGCGCATCGCTCGCCCAAATTGCAGCATACGCATCATACAAATCGCCACGTTTAAAGTTTCGTTTTTCCCAATCCATATGACGAACCATTGTTGGCCACATTTTTTTCAGGAATTCTTTGTCTCCGGTGTAATTGAAGTGTGAAAACATCTGGTCAAAAAATACCAGATTCATATCGTAATGATGCGGTTTTGTGTTGTCATTCGGATTTCTGGAAATGTATCCTCTCGAAAAAACTGAAGTTCCCATTTTTTCTTCGTGACGGGCAAGATGACGCATCGTGTCCATTTCTACGGGTGCAAAATCGGGTTTCAGAACCTGCGAATTGGCATAACTTTCAAAATGTTCTTTCGCTCTGTCGTGCCAGTTCAACGCATCGGCTGTGTAAGCACCACGCCACGCATTCAAACGCATTCTCCAGGCAACGGCTCCGTGAAGAAAGGTCGGACTTTCCCAAATTCCATCCGCAGCAACCGCTAAATTGGCTCCGAAATTATTTAAATCTGCATCCGGAGTTTTTAGCTGAATTCTGTTCGTTAATGTCAAACGGGATTTTTCCGCCTCATTGAAGATGTTTTTCAAATCTTCATCTGAAAAGTTCTTATTTGAATTTCCTTTCGCAACCTGAATATAAACCGGTTGTTTTTGTGAAGAATACGAAGCGTAAACTATCGGAGATTTGTCTGTTTTATTTTGAGTAAATTCAGCCAGTTTTTCCAAAGTCTCAGCATCAGTTTGCTGTAATGAACTGACATTCGAAAAACTTCCGTAGACGGTTTGAGTTTCTTTTTTCTTATTTAAATAATTGAGTTGAAACTGATTTTTATTGATTTGAAACTGATTGTCCAGACAATATTCAGGCAACAGATAAAATCCAGATTCGGGGTCAGCGCCGATGTCGCCGTTTCTGCTGAAAGTCGTTCCGCTCGCACCGCCATAAACTGCATAGATTTTTGTGGAAGAATCTATATTCACAGTTTCCATTTTTAAAATCAAACCTTCTTCCTTAGCCTGTGCCAGAACGGTCAGTTTTAAAATTCCGTTTCCAAGAATTGGGTCTTTGATTTCATACAACATCGAACCCGGTCGATAACGCGTTTCAATCTTATCCGCCTGAATTAATTTCTTAACCGAATTTCCTTTCTGAATAACGAACTGAAGATTTCCGCCCATTCCCGGAAGATACAGCGCAAATTCAGGCAAATCTCCCGCTTCAACTCTCGAAGCACGGTTATCACCATACAAAGCACGGTTGAATCTGTATTTTCCGTTGACCAGTAAAAAATCGCCTTTGTCTTCTTTGTAATGCAGTTCACGCTCGTTATTCTGCCAGTGTTTCGACTGGGAATAGGAGAGTGAGAATGCCGATAAAACCAGAAGTCCGGCGAAAATGGTTTTTCTTCGCATTTTATGGTTTTAACTCGGTTAATGGCTGTCCGTTAACGGTTACATTTTTTAAAGTCACATTTTTCAGATAATCCACTTTATAAGGAATCTGAACGCCAACCATTTTGGCATTAATCATTGTGAAATCGGTTACTGGCGAAGATTCGTAAGCATCAGAAAATACGGCATATTTACCGCCTTTATCAACAGTTAAATTTTCAACCCAAATATTTCTGATGGTCGGAATATGATTTCCTGGTTTTTCATAATGCATATTGAAACGCACGGCCGCTTCTTTGTAAGCACCCACTTTTGTGTTGTAGAAAAACACATTTTCAATCGTTCCGCCACGGCTTGAGCTTGTTTTAATTCTTAAAGCACGGTCAAGATTCTTGCTGTCCATCACATTTCCGATGGCGTAAATGTTTTTCGCACCGCCTGCAATTTCACTTCCAATCACAACACCGCCGTGACCGTCTTTCATTTCGCAGTTTTCGATGATGTGGTTTTCGGCAGGTCTTCCGATATCTCTTCCATCTTCATCTCTTCCGGATTTGATAGCGATACAGTCGTCTCCGGTATCAAAATATGAATCCTTAATCCAGACATTTTTACAGGCTTCAGGGTCGAAACCATCATTGTTCGGTCCGTGGCTGATTACCTTTACTCTTTCAATTAAAACATTTTCACACAAAACAGGATTCAGATTCCACATCGGAGAATTTTTTACCAAAACATCCGCCATATAAAAGTTTTTAGACTTGTAAGGCTGAACGAAATTCGGTCTTAAATACCATCCGTCCCCAAAAATTCTTTCTCTTGCTGGCGTTCTGTTGGCCATATATTCGTGAAGTTTCGCTCTCGCAGGGTTTTGTCTTCCCGGACGCGATGTGTTGTAACCATATTTTGTAGCACCACACCAGAACCACCAGTTGTCTAAATCTGAATTTCCATCCAAAGTTCCTTTTCCGGTTACGGCAATGTTTTCTTCTTCATAAGCGTAAATCAATGATGAATAATTCATACATTCCATTCCTTCCCAACGTGTGAAAACAATAGGGTAGTCGTTGCTGTCCTGACTGAACAAAATCGTTGAACCATCACTTAAATGAAGGTTGACATTAGATTCAAGATAAATGGCACCTGTTAAGAAAATACCGTTTGGAACGACAACTCTTCCGCCACCTTCGGCACTGCACTTTTCAATCGCTTTTTTGAACGCTTCCGTATTTTTTGTTTTTCCGTCTCCAACTGCTCCAAAATCGGTAATCAGGTAATCAACTTTTCTGAATTCAGGCTTTTTGATTTGCTTTTTTAATGCTTTGATTTCTTTTAAAGGCTGCTTTGCGGAAGTCCACGGTTTGTACTGGGCCGATAACGACATTGAAAGTAGGAATGCTACAAAGGTTAGTACAATCTTATTCATAATTTCAGGTATTTTGTTTTGAAATACTGTGATTTCTTATTTATTGCAATCTAAATTAATTGATAATATTAATTATCCTGCACTGTCTGTATATTTGAATTTTTGTAATCGATTGCGCAAAAATCCACTATAAAGTTTAAAAAAGTAAAAATACGAAACAATAAAAAAAGAGAAACAATCTGGTTGTTTCTCTTTTATAATTTATGAAAATTAATTCTAAAACTTATACACAAATGCGTTGATGTTCATTCCTGCACCAACAGATGCAAACAAAACAATATCATTTTTTTTAATTTGATGATTGGGCAATTCGTTATTTAAAATCATTGTCAAAAGAGTAGGAATCGTTGCTACACTGCTGTTTCCAAGTTTGCTGATCACCATCGGCATGATGTCTGAAGGAGTCGGAACGCCGTACAATTGATAGAATCTTTGAACAATTGCTTCATCCATTTTTTCGTTTGCCTGATGAATAATAATTTTATCCAGCTGATCGATAGAATACCCACTTTGATCAAAACATTGTTTCATCGCTTCCGGAACTTTGATCAGCGCAAATTCGTAAATTTTGCGACCATCCATTTTAATATATTTTGTATCCTGACAGCTGTCGTTATTATAAGATTTGGCGAAATTTAGAAAATCTTTTTCCTTTAAAGTATAAGAAGCAGATAAATGAGATTTTATCCCTGAATCATCATCAGAATTGGCTTCCAAAACAACTGCTCCGGCTCCGTCTGCATAAATCATACTATCGCGGTCGTGAATATCGACTACGCGCGAAAGCGTTTCGGCACCGATAATCAGACATTTTTTTGCTATTCCTGATTTTATAAATGCATTTGCCTGGATAACTCCTTCTATCCAGCCAGGACAGCCAAATAACAAATCGTAGGCTACACAAAAATTATTTTCAATCTGTAACAGATGTTTTACTCTTGAAGCAAGACTGGGAACGGCATCAGACTGTATAGTCCCGAATTTTACGTCTCCAAAATTATGTGCGAAAATAATGTAATCTAAAGTTTCCGGATCAATTCCGGAGTTTTCAATCGCCGCTTTTGCTGCAATAAATCCTAGATCAGAAGCTGTCTGATCATTACTTGCATATCTTCGTTCTTCAATGCCTGTAATTTTCTTTAGTTTATTGGTGATTACAGAATTGTCTTCTTTTAAATTCTCACCTTCTTCATTCATGAAAATATGCCTGTCAAAAAATAGATTGGTGATGGTTTCTGATGGTATATAGTTGCCTACGCCTGTGATTTTACTTTTCATATAAAAATAGTCTCATTTTAGAGAATTGAAGGAAATGTTGTGAAAAATTTAAATTTCCTTGGATAAAGGTATGTATTTATAAATGAAAAATAAAATTGATTATTATTTGTTACATTAAATTAGCATTTTAAAATGATTTTTATTTTTAAATTTCAGAATTAATTTTTTTTAAAAGGCTGATAGTCTGCATTTTCTCATGTAAATGTTAATTTTTATTCAAAACATAATTATAATTTTGTTTCATTCATTTACTCGGCAAAATTTTTGTTCTTTTGCAAATCGAAATTTTTAAATAAAATTATGTCGAAATTTGATGAGATCAGGTCTTTCTATGATCATGAAGTGAATGAGGCTTTGCAAAATATAGCAAGGCATCCGATGATGAAGGCACTCATGCAGTTTACTTTTCCTGATTCTGACGAAGATTTTTGGCTTGACAAGTTTAAAAGCATCCATTCTATAAGTGATTTTCAGCATCAGTGTATTTCTCAGACGATTCGCCAGATTCTGAAGCAGAGTTCTGAAGGATTAACAACTTCAGGATTTGAAAATTTAGATAAAAATACGGCCTACCTATTTGTTTCCAATCACAGAGATATTGTTTTGGATACTTCATTGCTAAACTTGGTTTTGTTGGATAAAGGCTTGATTATGACTGCTTCTGCAATCGGAGATAATCTTGTTCAAAAGAATTTTCTACACGTTTTAGCAAAATTAAACCGTAACTTTTTGGTTCAGAGAGGATTGTCGATTCGCGAGCAACTGAACAGTTCAAAAATTATGTCGGAGTATATTAATGATTTGCTGCACAAGGAAAACCGTTCTGTTTGGATTGCGCAACGTGAAGGTCGTACAAAAGACGGAAATGATGCAACCCAACAAGGCGTTCTGAAAATGTTGGCGATGGCATCCGAAAATCATTCTTTAATTGACTTTTTTAAATCACTTAAAATTGTTCCGCTATCGATTTCTTATGAATATGATCCTACTGATGCCCTGAAAATGCCTCAAGTCATGGCAAAATCTAAAAATGAAGTCTACATAAAAGATGAAAATGAAGATTTTAAAACCATTCTGAGCGGAGTTCTGGGACAGAAAAAACGAATTCATCTTCATGCAGGAAAAGTATTGGAACATGAGCTTGATGAAGTGGCTTTGACCACCGATAATAAAAACAAACAGCTTCAGGCAATCGCACAGATTATCGATGATTCTATCATCGAAAATTACAAACTTTGGCCAACAAATTATATTGCATTTGATTTGCTGAATGAATCCAATCAATATTCTGAATTTTATACAGAAGAAGAAAAGCAGCTCTTCGAACGTCGTCTTGAAATGAGAATCGACAGCTCTGAAACTGTTTTAAAAGAGAGTTTTCTGGCGATGTATGCAAATCCCGTGGTCAATAAACATAAAAAATGAGACGAAGAAAAGTAATTAACTTTCTGCGTCTCAAAAAACTGTATAGAATATATTTAAGTCAGTATCAGACTGTAAATATCAAAATAGATAAGCTTAAAGCTTATTAAAGCGATTATTTAAAAGTAAATTTTACTTTTTCAACATCCTTACTGTTGGTTCCGATCATCAGATCAAAATCTCCCGGTTCTACAACATACTCCAAATCATAATTGTAGAATTTCAATAGTTCAGGAGTGATTTTGAAAGTAACAGTTTTCGTTTCGCCTGGTTTTAAAGAAATTTTCTCAAAACCTTTCAGCTCTTTTACGGGACGGGTAATACTTCCTACAATATCACGAATGTACAATTGCACCACTTCCTGACCTTCCAGAGAACCTTTATTGGTAACCTCTACACTTGCTGAGATTTGTCCGTTTTGGTTTAATTGATTTGAGCTTAATTTAATACTTCCGTAGTCAAACTTTGTGTAACTCAAACCATATCCGAAAGGATAGAGTGGGTCATTGCTCACATCAATATAATTTGACCTGAATTTTTCAAACCATTTTCCTTCCGCCAAAGGTCTTCCTGTATTTTTATGATTGTAATAAATCGGAATTTGACCAACATTTTGCGGGAAAGTCATCGGTAATTTTCCACTTGGATTTACATCTCCAAATAAAACATCTGCAATAGCAGGACCGGCTTCTGAACCTCCAAACCAAACATTCAGAATCGCCGGAACGTTTTTCTGTTCCCAGTTTAAAGTCAAAGGTCTTCCGTTAAAAACAACCAAAACCACGGGTTTTCCTGTTTTTAATAATTCCGCTAATAATTTTTGCTGGACATCAGGAATATTAAGATCTGTTCTGCTGCTCGATTCTCCACTGAATTCTGAAGATTCTCCCAAAGCAGCAACAATCACATCAGATTTTGAAGCCACTTCAAGCGCTTCTTTAATCATTTCTTCATCGCTGCGTTTTTCGTTTTCTCTTCCCAATCCGCGCTCAAACATTGTAGCTCTTTTCTCTAATTCCGGATCAGAGGTCAAATGACTTCCTTTTGCGTAAAGAACTTTCGTGTTTTTCCCTGCAACAGATTGAATTCCCTCTATCAAAGTCGATGGTTTTTTCAAATCCACAGAAACACTCCACGTTCCGGGCATATTCGATTTTGTATTTGCCAATGGACCGACAACACCTATAGTTCCTTGTTTTTTTAATGGTAAAACATTTTCATTTTTAAGCAAAACAAAACTTTCAGCGGCAATTTTTCGGGCAAATTCTCTGTTTTCTTTGGTATAAATATCTTTTGCAGGTCTTTTAACATCAATATATTTATAAGGGTCTTTAAATAAGCCCATTTTATATTTAGCTTCCAAAATATAACGGCAAGATTTATCGATATCGGCAACTGTTACTTTTCCTTCGTCAAGAGATTTTTTCAGTGTAGTCAAATAACTTTCACTAATCATATCCAAATCAACACCTGCTTTTAAAGCTCTTGCAGAAACGGTTTGTAAATCTCCGATTCCGTGGTCAACCATTTCGCTCACTCCGGTGTAATCGGTCATGATAAAACCGGTAAAACCCCATTGTTTTCTCAATACATCATCCAAAAGCCATTTGTTTGCTGAAGCAGGCAATCCGTCGATATCGTTGAATGAAGTCATCACACTTCCAACTCCCGCATCTACAGCGGCTTTGTAAGGATACATATATTCATTGAACATTCTTTGGCGGCTCATATCAACCGTGTTGTAATCTCTTCCGCCTTCACTCGCTCCGTATAAAGCGTAATGCTTCACATTCGCCATAATCTGGGAATTGGTTTTGTAGGTATTGTCTCCCTGATAACCTTTTACCAAAGCTTTTGCAATTTCTCCACCCAAAAACGGGTCTTCGCCATTTCCTTCAGAAACTCTTCCCCAACGAGGATCTCTCGAAACATCGACCATCGGACTGAAAGTAAGACTAATTCCGTCTGCACTCACTTCTTTTGCTGCAATTCTTGCTGATTGCTCAATCATTTTCGGATTCCACGTTGCCGCTAAACCAAGTGGAATTGGAAATCCTGTTTCGTAACCGTGAATCACATCCAAAGCAAAAAATAAAGGAATTTTCAGACGGCTTTCTTCAACCGCAACTTTCTGGATTTCTTTTATTTTTTCAACACCTTTAAGATTAAGAATTGCTCCTACATTTCCTTTTCTTACTTTATCTGCGATGTTGCTGTTTTTTGCCTGTCCTGTCGTGACATCTCCGCCTCCCGGAAAATTGAGCTGACCGATTTTTTCTTCAACTGTCATTTTGCTCATCAGTTCCGTGATGAATTTATCCATTTTTACCTTTTCATATTGAGCAACTGTCTGCGCATCGATTTGAGAAATACTTGCCGCCATACAAGCTGCGATAACCATCCTTTTCATGAGTAAAATAATTTAAATTAAATGTTAATTGAACCGTTTAAGGCAAAACTAAAATTTAATACAAGCGGATTTGGATTGGAAAGCTAAAAAGTAGTGGTTTTAAAAATTAAATAACTGAAAATTAAATAGTTGATATCTTGATTAGGAAAAAAAATGTAGCGGAAATATAAAATTAGGAGCTATTTTGAAGCAATTTCCCCGATGTTTGCAACCCTGTTTTCGAACAAATCTCTGGACTCAGCTGCCTTATTTCTCGTCTTGGTTCTGTAATTGTAAATCGTGCTTAAAGAATATCTCAGGAAAGCTGCAATTTTTACACTGTCGGTAATTCCTAATCTGATGAGCGCAAAAATCCTCAGTTCGGTATTCAGGAGTTCGCCTTTTTTCAAAACAATTTTTTCTTCCGGAATTAATAAAGAATTAAAATCGGTGACGAAGCTCGGATAAAGATTCAGGAAAATCTGGTCGAAATTTCGGTACAATTCTTCCAGCTCATTTTCGATTAATGTATTTGAACGTAATGTTTTGAAAAGTTCATCAAGCTGATTGTCTTTTGCTTTTTTATTTAAATTTTTTCGGTAATCTTCTAATTTATTGATATAAGACGAACAGGTATCAAAAAAATAGGCAATATATTCTTCTTTAATAAGGTTTGATTCTGATAATTGATGGTTGAGAAGCTGTAGTTTTTCGTTGGTTTTTGTAATTTCAGAATTGGAAAGCTCTAATTGTTCAGTCGTTTTTGAAAGTTGTTCTTTAATTCTGGTAACCTTTTTCATCTGACGATAAATGTAAATAATCAATCCAACAAGAATTACTGATAACAAACTAATGAAAATAAGATATAACTTTAGCTGACTTTTTGATTTCGTTTCTTTATCAACATAGGCTTTATTGATGATGGAATACATTTCTGAAATATTCAATGTTCTGAATTTCACATTACAAAAAATAGCGTCTTCAATCGCTGATTTTGTGAAAAGATAAGCATTGTCAATATCTCCGTTATGGTAAAAAATAAGCGCTAAATTTTGATAAGAAGCATTGTCTTTAATGGCATTTTGGGTATCGGTAATCGCTGAAATAAGGTAATATTTCAGTTCCTCATCTTTCTTATTTTTCAGTTTGTAAACATCTCCCAAAAGATACGCCGACATTGCATAATCGAGATTCTTTTTCTTGGCTTCATTAATCAGATTATGCAGAAGTTTTTCAGCATTATCCAGTTTTCCTTCGTGAATAAATTTTTGTGAAAGATTGATTTTATACTGAACAGAAGACTTAGGAAGCACCATCAAAAGCGAATCCCGATACAATTCAATATTTTTAATGCCATTCACATCATTAATATTTGTGGTGTAGTGTTCAAAAAATTTACTGTACGTATCGTAATAATTTGCTTTGGTTTCGTTGTCTAACGTATTTTTATTAATACTTTTTAAAAGTCTTTCAGACTCTTTATATTTCCCTAAAGTAGAGTAGAGATGTGCCAGTTGAAGACTCGATTCAGCTTTCATTTTCAGATTATTTAGCTGTTCCGAAATTGCCATATTTTTCTTCACATAATGCACCGCAGAATCAATCTGATATTGCTTGTACAGTCTGTAAATATTTTCATTATTAATATATTGCTGATTCGGATTCTGAGATTTATTTCTTTTTAAATCTTCAATAGCAGCTTCTTTTTTATCACTGTACATTTTCTTCTGACTGATCTCTTTGGTCAATGTTTTCAGAAGCTCCGTATTGCTCTGAGAATAAAACAAGGCCGAGAAAAAGAATAAAAAACCAAAAAAGAGTTTCATGAATACTGTTGATTTTTCAATTAAGAATTTACAAATTTACTCGTTTATATTTTGATGAGTAATCGGTCCAAATTTAATTAGATTTATTATAATACTGCTTTCTGAAAGCTTCGGGAGTAAATCCTGTATGTTTTTTGAAAAACTTTACGAAATTGGAAGTATCAAAATAATTCATTTTTTCAGCGATTGCTGCAATTGATAAATCAAAATTAACCAGAAGCCTTTTTGCTTCAAGAATAATTCTGTTTCGGATAATTTCTCCGGCAGATAAATCGATTTGCTGTTTGCAGATGAAATTCAGATGATTAGGAGTTATATTTAATAAAGATGCATAATCTTTAGGCAATTTAATCTCCTGAAAATTGGTTTCAATTAATTCTGTAAACTTTTTGAAAATAAGAGAATTATAATTTGTTTTGTTAAATGTGGCATTAGAATCAATTTCTTTATCGGCGAGCACAAAAATCTGCAGTAAAATAGCAGCAATCATAATCTGCGAACTTCCGTTCGGATTGGAAGATTCTGAAATAATATCTTCAAAATAAGTTTTCATTTTATCTGTATTATTTTCAGATAAAACAATCATCTGGTCACTCGGAAAAAGATTAAAGAAGGGAAACTGATCAATCAGAGAAGAACTAATTTGCAGCTGATCAAAAAAAGTGGATGAAAAATTGACAACATATCCTTCAATGCTTTCATCTAAAATCCAGTTGTGAACCTGTCCGGGACGCATCAGGAAAATACTTTTGGGAACAACTTCATATGATTTAAAATCCATGATATTTTCCCCAATTCCTTTCACGAAATAGGCCAGATGATAAAAAGCATGACGGTGAACTTTCGTTGTTTTCGGATTGCCTTCAAGATACTCTGAAAACCGATCAATACTGAAGATTTCGTTGATTGAATTGCAGGTCGACAAAGTGTTGATATCAAACGTAGGATATAAATCTTTCATTTTTAAATTCAATAATAATTTGCAGTCATCAAAATGACTATTTTTTCAATGAAAAATACCATTAATACTAAGTATAGCTGTTTTAAATTTGAAAAGTTAAATTTTCATGCTAAAATAATTTATTTTTTAAGAGCCTGTTTAAATTTATTGGAAAAACGCAAAGACGCTAGGTTTGATATCATTCTTTGTTTTTTTTAGGCGCAAGGAGAAAATCATAGATTTTCTTTTATAATGCTGATGATCAATTTTATCGAAGATAAAATCCTTGCGCCTTAAAGCAAACTATAATTAAACAATTTTTGCGTCTTTGCGAAAAACCAATCTGAAATTTATATTTATTAATTTTTAATAGTCTCTTAATTCAATAAAATCCTCTTTATTCTAAAGTTTAATCTGAAAAATAGAGCGGTATAAATATAAATATGAGAATTTCTTTTAGAAAAATGAAATATGAAAGTACAAAAAATTGGCTATCACCGGCGAATTTTCTTTTTAATCTTATCCCTTTATCAGAATTTTTAAATTAATCATTAAATTTTTCTTGCATAAGAAAGGTAAGATCTGGAATTCTGTTAAAGATATAATTCAAAATGTACTCTTCCATAAAAATTTGAAAACTGAAAAATTAATGTCAAAAGTAGACGAAGAAATCGCACGTGGCGGACAAGGACAGGTTTTAGACCCTGAAACTTACAGAGATTCTATTGGTACAATGGAGCAATCCGGGAATAGAAAATGGGTTTTTCCAAGAAAGCCAAAAGGAAAATATACCAATAAAAGAGAACTTGTAAGTTATGTTTTGCTTTTGGTCTATTTTGCAATTCCGTTTATCAAAATCAATGGAAATCCTTTTTTTAGGTTTAATGTTATCGATGGCGAATATTTCATTGCAGGGCAGCCTTTTTACCCGCAGGATTTTTTCATTCTTACGTTGGGAGCGATCGCTTCGCTTATTTTTATTATCGTCTTTACCATTGCTTTTGGGAGAATTTTTTGTGGCTGGATTTGCCCACAAACCATTTTTATGGAATCTGTTTTTCGTAAAATTGAATATTGGATCGAAGGTGACCGAAATAAACAAATGAGACTCGACCGACAGGAATGGGATTCTGAAAAAATATGGAAAAGAAGCTTAAAATGGTCGGTTTATATTGTTATTTCTTTGATTATCACTCACATTATGTTCATGTATATTGTTGGATATGAAGAAGTTTTTAATATTATTTCTCAAGGCCCGTTTGCAAAACTTACCAACTTTATTGTGATGATCCTTTTTACTGCTGCATTTTACTTTGTTTTTGCGTGGTTCAGAGAGCAGGTTTGTACACTGGTTTGTCCGTACGGAAGATTGCAGGGCGTTTTAATTGATAAAGAAACCATTAATGTTTTTTATGATTTTAAAAGAGGTGAAAACCGCTCAAAATGGCGAAATAATGAAGACCGAAAGGCGGTTGGAAAAGGTGATTGCATAGACTGTTATCAGTGTGTAGTAGTTTGTCCGACCGGAATTGACATCAGAGACGGGCAACAGTTGGAATGTGTAAACTGTACCGCTTGCATTGATGCATGTGATGAAGTAATGGAAAAAGTAGGACTTCCGAAAGGCTTAATCCGTTATGCCTCCGAAAAAGAAATTGAAACCGAAGCTCCATATAAATTTACCGGAAGAATGAAAGGTTTTGCTGTGATTTTGTTTTTATTAGTAGGGTTTTTAGGATTTCTGCTCTACAGCCGTGGCGAAATGGAAGCAAAATTCATCAAACCGGCAGGAAGTACCTTCTTCGTAAGAGACGGAAAAATTACAAATACGTATAACTATACTTTTTTAAATAAAACCAATGAGAAAAAAATAGTGACGATAAAAGTGATTGAACCTGCTCATGCAGAAATAAATTACAGTACAGTAAGCAAAATCACCGTTGATCGGGATAAAATTTCAAAAGGAACGATCAATATCAGTTTTCCGGAAGCTGAAATGAATTTGTCTAAACAAAATATTACGATTGGTGTTTATGACATGAAAGGGAAGTTAATCGATTCTTATCAGACGTATTTTGAAGGACCTTTTAAGCTGCAAATACCTTAAAATATATATAACGGAATTTTTAGATGTTTTTAACGCTATGACCACAATATTTTTCTATTTAAATTTGTAAATATTATCCGTTCGCAAGGGCACTTCGTTTAGCTAATGATAGCAGAAGCCCTTAGTGGAACGCCCTTGCGAACAAAAAAATAATAATCTTTGCGTACTTAGCGTTAAAAAAATTAGATCTCATTAGCTGGATTCAGTTCAAGATCTAATTTATTTACATTTTTATTTCAGATTAAAATTCTAAATTTATTCTAAATTCAAAATATAAATTCGCAGCATGAAAGTTTTAATTATAGAAGACGAAAAGGATCTTGCCGAAAGCATTTCTGAATATCTGTCGGAAGAAAATTATCTCTGCGAATTTGCCTCTACTTTTCAGCAGGCAATGGATAAAATAGCGACTCATCAGTATGATTGTATTATTCTAGACATTATGCTTCCGGATGGAAACGGTTTAGAAATTTTAGAAGAACTGAAAAGACAAAATAAACAAGACGGCGTCATTATTGTTTCTGCTAAAAATGCAGTTGATGATCGAGTAAACGGTCTTCAGATGGGCGCAGATGATTATTTGACAAAACCTTTTCATCTCTCTGAATTGATGGCAAGAGTTTTTTCAATTATCCGCAGAAAACAGTTTGATAATTCCAACAAAATACAGAATAATGAGCTGCAGATCGATTTGTTGTCGAAAACCGTAACGATTAATAATCAGACGATCGTTTTAACCAAAAAAGAGTTTGATCTGTTGATTTATTTCATCGGAAATAAAAATAAGGTAATCTCTAAAAGTACTTTAGCAGAGCATCTTTCCGGAGATTTTGCAGATATGCTTGATAATCATGATTTTGTTTATGCTCATGTTAAAAACCTGAAGAAAAAATTGTACGATGCAGGTTGCGACCATTATTTAAAAACAGTTTACGGAACCGGTTACAAATGGGAAAATTGATATGAAACCACTGCTGAGTAAAACCACAAAACCGTTTATTATCTACGTGCTGATTGTTTTAATCATCAGTATTCCTGTGTATTATTTTGTGGTGGATTTTATTTGGCAGGAAGAATTGGATGAGCATAACACAATTGTTGCCGAAAAAACGTCGTATGAATTTAATAAAGCTCATATGACTCATGATGAAATTGAGCAGAATATTGCGCTTTGGAATAAAATTCAGCCGGGAACAAATATTGAAAAAATTTCTATTGATCAGGTTAAACCAGATTCTATTTTTACCGTTGAAAAATACAAACCTTTCTCCGCAGACAAGAAAATCGAGCGTTACAGATGCCTGAAAAAAATCGTTTACATCAAGAAAAAACCTTATCTTTTTACAATTGAAACCAACATTGAAGAAACTGAAGATACCGTAATGATTATCGGATTGATTACAGGTTTTTTCTTTCTCTTGATTGTGACAGGATTGTTTATTTTAAACAGAAGATTATCCAAAACAATTTGGGAACCTTTCCGCGATACTTTAGAAAAATTAAAAAAATTCAACCTTAATAATCAGGATAAAATTGATTTTCTGAAAACAGACACCAAAGAATTTGAAGACCTTAATGAATCACTGCGAAAGCTTATTGACCACAGTGTTTCTGTTTACGCAACACAAAAAGAATTTACAGAAAATGCTTCTCACGAATTACAAACACCTTTAGCTATTTTAAAAAACAAACTCGATATTTTACTTCAAAGCAAAGATTTAACTGAAAAACAGTATGAAATTGCCGAGGAAATGAACCGTGCTTTAACAAGAAGCTCCAGAATCAATAAAAATTTATTGCTTTTAGCCAAAATTGAAAACAATCAGTTCGAAAATTCTGATATGCAATTGGATGAACTTGTCACACAATGTTTTGAAACGATTCAGGAGCATTTTCAACAGAAAAACATTTCGGTTTCAAGTACAATCAAATCAAATGTGAAAGCATTTGGAAATACTGCTTTGACGGAAGTTTTAATCAATAATCTCCTGATTAATGCGATTCGTCATACTCCGAATGCAGGAATAATAAAAATTGAATTGAATGAAAAATTATTGCAGATTTACAATTCAGGAACTCAAAGTCTGAATCCTGATTTGCTTTTCAAGCGGTTTTCCAGATTCTCTACAGATAATAAAGGGAGCGGTTTGGGTTTGGCGATCATCAAAGAAATTTGTAAATTTCATCATTGGGAAATAGAATATTTTTTCGAAAATGATTTCCATATTTTTTCTGTGAAATTCTAAAATTCAAAATTTCTTCAAAATTGAAATGTAATCTTGTCGTCTCAAATTATTGTGATGATATTCAAGAGCCTGTCAATTTTTATTAAAAACCTTTATAGAACAAGATTTTCTACGCTTTTTAGTGTATTAAGCTTATATATTTTACTTTCATTTCTTATTCGGATTTCTTTTCTGATCTGGTCTTCAAAAGATGTAGATTTTAATTTAATTTATATTCTGAGAGCATTTTTCACAGGATTTATTTATGATTTTACCGTCGGAACTTTATTTCTGTTTTTATATGGTTTGTATCTTTTGATTATTCCTAAAAAATGCATTGGTTCCCTGTTTGACAAAGGTTTCACTTACTTATATTTAACCTTGATTTTTATCATCATTTACTTCAGTTTATTGGCTGAAATTCCTTTTTGGGATGAGTTTGGAGTGAGATTTAATTTCATTGCGGTTGATTATCTGATTTACACTTATGAAGTTTTCGAAAACATCAACGAGTCTTATCCGTTGCCTTTTATTGCTGTTATTTTGATAGCTTTAATTGTGTTTACTTTTGTTCTTTTAAAAAAAATAAATGTTTTCAAACATACTTTTTCAGATAAAATACCCATTTCAAAACGTTTTGTTATTTTGTTTCCTTTACTGTTGATTTCGGTTGGTTTAGGGTTAATAATGAAAAATAAACAGGCGGATTTTAGTAATAATATGGTCGTTAATGAATTGGGGAAAAATGGCGCGTTTTCTTTTGTTGCTGCGTTCAGGTCAAACGAATTGGATTATGAAACATTCTACCCGAAACTTCAGGAAAAAGAAGTTTATTCAGTTCTCAAAAAAAATCTGTTGCAGGAAAATCAAAAATTCACAACCAAAAATTTTGATGATATTTCGAGAGTAACAAGTGGAAATCAGGAGCAAAACCCCAACATTATATTAATTGCTATTGAAAGCTTTAGTGCAGATTTTCTTACTGAATTCGGGAATAAAGATCATCTTACGCCGAATTATGATCAATTATCAAAAGAAAGTATATTTTTCACCAACTTATATGCAACCGGTACCAGAACAGTTCGTGGAATGGAAGCTTTGACTTTGGGTGTTCCTCCAACTCCCGGAAACAGTATTGTGAGAAGGCCGAACAATGAAAACCTGTTTTCAATTTCCACAATTATTAAAAACAAAAATTATCATCCATATTTTATTTACGGCGGAGACGGATATTTTGATAATATGAATAACTTTTTTGGCGGACAGGGTTTTGATATTGTCGACAGAGACCGTGGGAATCCTTTATCTGACCAGATAAAAACTTCGAGATTCCGTATAAAAGATAATGAAGTGAGTTTTGAAAATGCTTGGGGAATTTGCGACGAAGATTTGTATAAACAGTCAATAAAATATGCAGATTTAAACAGCAAACAAGGAAAACCATTCTTTGAATTTGTGATGACGACTTCCAATCACAAACCTTATACTTTTCCGGATGGTAAAATAAATCTTCCGCAAGGAGACCGAAATGCCGCTGTGAAATATACAGATTATGCTTTGGGAAAATTTATTGCCGAAGCAAAATCAAAGCCGTGGTTTAAAAATACTGTTTTTGTAATCGTGGCCGATCATTGTGCAAGCAGTGCCGGAAAATGGGAAATCAATATTGCAAAACATCACATTCCAGCTATTATTTTTAATCTTAATCATTCACCTGAAAAAATCGACCGACTTACTTCACAGATTGATTTAATGCCCACTTTATTCGGGTATTTAGGATGGAATTACAATACTTCTTTGTATGGAAAAGACATTAATCAGACAAAAATAGGAGATGAAAGAGCTTTTCTCGGAAATTACCGCACTTTGGGAATGTTGAAATCAAATATTTTCATCCAAATTGATGACAGAAAAAGAGTGAAACAATTCAGTGTTTCCGGAAAGGATCAGTCTTTATCAGAATTGAAAAAGAAAAATAATCTTTTGGTTTCCGAGACCATTTCTTATTATCAAACGGCAAGTATGAGATTTAAAAACGGTAAAATGAAAAGTGAGGTATTGCTTTTAGCAAAAGATAAATAGATCAGTCATCAATCCCTTTTCCATCTAAAATCTTCTGATAATATTTTTCAATTCTCGATTCTCTGGTCTTGACTTGTTTAGCCTGATTAAAATAAAAAAGATAAGCTTTTTGTCTTCCGGGAGTCAATGAATAAAAGGCTTCATTCAAATTTTTATCTTCTTCCAGTGCATTTTGAAATTCTGGTGGAATAGGGTAGTCTGAAACTGTTTTCAGTTCTACTTTCTTCCCGGATTTCTCAATTTCTACAGCTTCTTTGATGTAACTTTTGATGACCGATTTAAGGTCAATAATCTGTCGAATATTGGTAAACCTCAATTGTCTTGCTGACTGTACATTTTCGGTTTGCTGAATTAAAATATTTTCAGGATCTTTCATCAAAGCGCCTTTATGAAAAAGTAAAGCACAATATTCTTTAAAACCGTGAATAAGCACTACGTTTTTTCCTTCCAAAGTGTAGCAAGGATGCATCCATTTGTAATCTTCTTCCAGAGATTTGTTCTCCGAAACGATTTCTCTCAGGAGTAGAAATTCTTCTTTCCTTTTTTTAGCTTTTCCGAAAAATAATTCTGCCTGCTCGTTCATGATAGATTATTTTTATAATTTGTTATTTTTCTGTCTTCTGGTCTGAAATACCATGACAAAACAGTTACTGTCAATAAAATTAGAGCAGGAATTGTCTCTGTAAAATTCTGTCCTACTGCCAAATGTGAAATTACAGCTCCGGACATGGCAAAGAAAAATCCTGCATATGCCCATTCTTTCAACAACGGAAATTTAGGGATTAAAATGGCGATAACTCCTAAAATTTTCCATACTCCCAAAATCGTTAAAAGATATAACGGATAATGTAGTTTAGTGATAATTTCGTTGTAACCGCCGATCTGTAACATTTGCTGAATTCCTCCGGCTAACATTCCAACAGATAAAAATAGGGTTAAAATCCAATAGATGATTTTATTTCTCTTTTGCATTTTGAATTATTTTGAGGGGTTAAAAATTTCCTGAAGTCTGTCGTGCGCCATGCTTAAACCTTTTGCAAAAGGCATTTTCAGAAGCTGATTTCTGTAATCAATTGATTTAAAGATTTGCTGAATCGTCAGTTTATTTTTATTTTCATCTGTTGATTCAAAAGTCAGGAATTCCAGCTGTACAGGAAAAGGACTGTTCTCCATTTCGAAAGTCCGGGTGATTTTTTCATTGGGAAAGAATTCCAGAATCACGCCTGTTGCAGAAAATACAACCTGACCGTTATGAAAGGTTTCAAATCTCCAGCTTCCGTGTTTTTGGTTTTCGAGCTTGATCACCTTTGTTCCCATCCATTGCTCTACGATTTCAGCATCTTCATAAGCTTTAAAAAGCAATTCCAATGGAAGGTCAAATTCTCTTGTAATGAAAAGTTCCTGTGAATTTTCTTCAGCTTTAATTTTTGTTTTCAGTTCCATATTAATCTTTGTTTTTGTAGTTCTTCATGATCGACTCCAGTTTATTGAATCTTTCATCCCACATTTGGCGGAAAGGTTCTATAAAATCAGCTATTTCTTTCATTTTTTTTGGGTTCAAATGATAAATGATTTCTCTTCCGTTCTGTTCGGGAGTCAGGAGTTCGCATTCTGAAAGTATTTGCAAATGTTTAGATACGGTAGGTCTTGCCGTATCGAAATTAGACGCTATTGCACCTGCAGTCATCGATTGCGAAGCTACTAAAAGCAGAATTGCCCTTCTTGTAGGATCTGCGATTGCCTGAAATACATCTCTTCTTAAGTTCATTATGAAGTCATTTGACTACAAATTTATATGTAGTTATTTAGCTACGCAAATTTTTAATGAATTTTTTTTAAGTAAAATTTAGATGGGCTTAATTGCTGAAGGTTTTCTTATTAACCCTTTTTTCTTTAACCTTAATGACAAAATCAGGGATTTTTGTTATTTCACCGGCCTTAATGTTAACTTCTTTGATTTTTTGTTCACAATAAACATTGTTAGGAAGAGAAGCCTCGTCGATAATGACGGTATAATTTCCTGTCGGAAGGAAAGATGTGAATTTACCTTCATCATCTGCGCTGAATCTCTCAATAAGTCGGTTATCTTTCAGGATATTAAAATAAATAGAGGAGGTTTTAATATCAAATTCCAAAGATGTTGCAGCATTATAATCAAGAAATAATTTTCCGGTCATTGTTCCGTTTTGGTGAAGCGGAATTTGCAGTGGATAATTGTATTTATCGAGATCCAGTTTCTGTTCATCATAATACCAACCTTGCTGTATCAATTGTTTGAGTTCAAAATTACCGAAAGGAACGTCTTTGTATAATGCAGTTCCCAAAACATCTGTTTTTAGCACAACATTATTGATGCTTACGATATAATCATTCGCAGGTTTTTCTTCAGGATCGTAAATATTGTTATTGTTTTCGTCATAGAAAGTAAAAATCTGAATTTTTCCTTTTTTTCCGGGATCGAGTACGGCTTTCTTAAGATTTATCGTAATTCCGATTTCCAGTGTCAGAATATTGTTTGATAAACTTCCTACAGAATAATTATACCACGACGAATTGAAGAAAGCTCCGAATTTTTTCGCATTGTATTTTGCATTGATAAAAGCAGACGGTGCTTTTCCGTAAATGATGTCATCTGCATAAGAAGCTCCGGTGCTTATGCTTAATTTACGTTCTAAAAACTGTTCGTTGTAAAACAGAGAAAGTGCCAATTTTTTGTACTCTACATCTTTATTGATGCGGTATGTAAATGCATACTCGGAAAGATAATAGCTTCCTTTCTGATAAATTGCATTAAAGTTCAGCTTTCTGAAGTTATAATTTGCATTAAATCTCAGCTGAAACTGTGGAGAATCCTGAAGCGGGTACTGCACAAATCCGTTTTCAAGAGAAAGCACTGCAGATTGTCTTGTTTTATTGTCGGACCACGTTAAAGATTCTATTAATCGGTGTGCGCTCATCTGTTTAGCTTCCTCGCTCATCCAGTTTCCAAAAAAATTATTGAAACTGTTTGAAGATTCTTTTTGATATTGATAAATCAACCCAAAATTGAGCTTCTTTACACTAGGAAACTTTAAACCTAAATCAAATCTGGTATTATCCGAAATCTGACTTCGGGTAAAAAAGTAAAACTTTGGAGAAAAATTGGAGTAATTAAAGCTTGTAAAAAAATTATAATCACCAAAATTTTTGGTAATATTCTGTTGTATCTGCATACTTCCTCTACGGTTCCCCGGAAAATAAGCAGAACTGTAAAAATAATTACCATTGATGTCATATTCATCTATAGCACCTTTATAATTGGTTTCAAATGCCAAAGAAGGTTTCAGAACATCCTGTTCTTCGTATGAGCTCAATCCTGTATTGAGTTTCCCATTAAGCTTCCATTTTTTATTAAGAGCATAATTGCCTTCAGTTCCCAAAATATGATGTTTTGCTTTTTCAAAAGGGTCATATCTGTAAATGTAGGCTGCAGATGCATTTCTATCATCATTATTCGTATTCAGGCTTCCTTTTGCAAAAAATCCGTAGCCGTTCTTTAAAAAAGCATTTTTCTCGATCAGATTAAAATTTTGGTCTACAAAGGCGATTTCTATTTTTTTACCGGTACCAAAATGACGGATGTACTCTGCACCTCTTCCGGAAAGCGTTGTTTCAAACATTTTATTTACAGAACCTACATGATATTCGTTATTTCCCTGAAACATACTGATGTTGGTATTGGTAATAACAGGAAGCTCCTGATTGCTGAAGATGGAAGCATTTCCTCTCAAAAAAAGATAACCGGAAGGAAGATTAAAACCTCCGTTTCCGTAGATCTGATACATATTCAGATTTTGCCCGACTCTTCTGAAAGATGTTGTGATTTCATTTTTAAAAGGATCAGTAATACTGCTGTATTGAGGTTCCTGATAACGCTGTTTGCTGGCGATATTTTGTACGGTAATGCTGGTTGTATTAAAAATTTCCTTTTCCGGATTTCTAAATCCTGAAATATTGATTACATAGTTTGCAGTACCTGAAAGACTTTTTGATGGTTGATACGTAAATGTAAACACAGAATCTCGCTTTACGCCAATTTCGGCTTGCTGCTCAACGAAAACGTTTCCTTTGTCTGCATCAGGAAATTTACATACTAAACTTATACTTTGAGGAACATTTCCCGTGTTGGCAATTCGGATTTTTACTGAAACAGGCTCATTATCTGCAGTTCTGAAAATAATGGGTGACAATGAAGTCATGGTCAGATTATTATCTACTTCGATCGTATGGGTGGTGATTTTTTCAGACAGAATAACGCCGGAATTACTTAACAGCTGAATCCTAAGTTCCGAACTTCCTGCTTTTGCATTGGTTTCGGCAATCAGTCTTATCGGAATATATTTTTTTTCTCCTTTTTGCAGATTAATTGGAATATCAGTCCCGGAGATTACTTTGTAGCCTTGAGGTAAAATGGTATGGAGTTTTCCGGTAAATGTCTCAGAGCCATTATTCTGAAACGCAATAACAATATTAATGAGCCGTGATTTTGAAGCAGTAAGATCTTCTTCAATCTCCATTGTTACAGGAAACTGACCGAGCTGTGCGCCAATTTTTATAAAAGACACTACAAATAAGATAAAAAACAGAAATTTATTTCTGCAGTTATGTCTCATCAGATAATTTATTGAGGCGTAATTTCGTATTGCAAAGTCGTAGAATATTCTCCGGGTTTTGCATTAATCAGATTAGGATCCTGGGCGACAGAGTAGTAGATCAAATCATAGTTATAGGATGTCGATTGGGTAGCATTTCCTTTAGCCAAAATCTGGCTCGTTGTAGAAAGTGTAACCGGATAAATGGTCTGATTTCCCTGTGATAACGGCTGCAATCTTACCCGAATAGCAGATACCGGAAGAGTGTAACCCAGCGTTGAAGTCATATTACTTTGTACAGATCGTACTTTTACCTGAAAGTTAGTATTGGTATTTACTTTAAGACCATTGGAATAAGTAATACTGTTTCCGTTGCTGTAGTCCTGCATACTGTCGAAGACAAGTGTTCCGTTTGATGCATTCGAATCTAAAATCATAGACATTTCCTGAGTTACGGGTGGAGTTCCCGAAAGCGTTGCAATGTGAAACTGGAATGTATGCGGTATTCTTCCGATAACATTATTGTATTGGTCATATGCTGTAAATTCTACGGTTGCGTTGAATCTCGTCCATGCGGGATAAGTTCCGAGATATGCACCGCCCATTAAAGTGATGGCATATTTTAATGATAAACTGTAATATCCGTTCGGACTCGACGGATTGTTATAGATGGCTGCATTGGATTGCGGAACTAAAAAAGCTTCAACATTTTCCTGCAAAAAAACATTTGATGCTGCACCGATCTGGGTCATAGAAGGTATCGGTCCCGGAGTAGCTTGCCCGGTTGTTGACACCGGCTGGAAAGAAACTTTATTTCCCGGAATGGTATATTGTCCGTTTTCGGAGACTATATTTTGTTGCAGACGTGCAGAAAGTCTCCAGTGAGGAACATTAAAAATTCCGTTTCCTGCGAAAGTCACTGTATATGCATCAGGATTAGTATTTCCGTTGTAATTGTTGATCTGCATATACGAATTTGTCCACGAACTTACAGAAACCTGAGCTTTCAAAGCAAAATTAAAGATGAGGAGAAAAAGGATGCAGTACTTATTCATAGTTAAAATTCAGTTCAGCCATTTCCAAAACATTATCATCACCATAATCGATTAAGACTGATAAATTGTATGATCCTTTTTCTTCAAGAGCATTTACCGGAATGCTTAATTTTCTAACATCTCCCGGAAGTGTATAAAATACAGTCGGGTCGATTGATATTTTTTTTCCTGTTGTAGTGTTGATAAGATCTGTGCTGATTTTACCGTCAGTCCACAATTCAGAATGATTTGCAAATTGAAGATTTAGTATTTTTTTAGCAGTGTCAAACTTCAGATCCTGAATTTCAATTTTTCGGGCTGTAGTTTCTGGTTTTTTATGAAAAATTTTAATGCCGGATTTTACACTTACTTTTATTTTTGCGCCTTTACTGTCTGTTCCGTCGACAGGATTCATCTGGCTTACAAAAAGTAAGGCTGTATGTGCTGCAAGCTTATCTTTTTCAAGAGTAGGAGTGGTAAGTGTTACATTGATGTCTTTTCTTTCTCCGGGAGCCAATGAAAAATAAGTGTCTTCTTTATTGATACTGATCCATTGAGCGCACGAATTTTCGAGTGTATTTGCGGGATGCATTAAATTTTCACCTCGTTCGTCATATTCCCAATCTCCTAAGCTTACTGCAAGATCAAGAGAATGTTTGGCGCTTACATTTGTTACTGTAACTTTTTGGGTGCTGCTGCTTCCGGGAGTAGTATCGAAGTAAACCCTCGGCGGAGAGACAGAAAGCCCTGTTTGTGCACTGATCTGAATAATCAAAAAACAGAATACCAAAGCAACTTTTTTCATAGATAATTATTTACGATAAAAAGTGCTACAACATAATATTGTAACACTCTTCATCAAATCAGTTTTCAATTGTTTTTATGCACTTACAATAGAGTAAACCAAATCCGCAGTATAGGTTGAAGGGTTTTGGTTTGGTACATAATTGTCGATGTATGCATTAGCTCCTGCACCTTGGTACTTTACGCTAACGTTTTTGTTTACAGCACCATTAGAAGATGACACCAAAGTTGTTTCACTTGCAGTAAGTGATAAGTCAGACTGGTAAGAAGCATTGCTCAATGCTTGTGAACCTGCAGAAGCAGTAAGTTTTACTGTATTTACAGCCATAGTTTTTCCGGCAAGTTGCATGTTTGCATTGTTTGCTTTTACTTTTACCTGAAATCCTCCGGTACTGTAAATTGTCAAGTGATCTTGGTTGGTTTTGCCAACTCCATTTAGGTAATCATTGGTAGTAGAGTACTCAAGATTTACAGTTTTCTGCTCATCGTTTACTACAAGAGTCTGGATAGGCTTTAAGATTACATTCAGCTTAACTTGTTGAGCCTTCGATGTTGCAAAAGCTACAAGAGCTAATGCTGTCAATAAAAATTGTTTCATTTCAATCAGTTTTAATGTAGATGTTTATCTATTCTTTTCGGATGCAAATGTATACAACAATTAGAGATTGGGATTTGCAAAAATGTGTTTAATTTTTGTGAATTTTTACAGAAATGGGTGTAAGATATTGTGTTTTGAATAATTAAAGTATATTTTTAATTATAATTTCCAATTTCATATAAAAATATCGTTAAAATTGGATATTTGTTGAATAATATTTGTGTTTAATAAAAAATCGGTAACAGGACTCATTATTAAATTAATATTGAATCCTGTTACCTCTAAAAACTGATGATGAAAAGTTTATTAATATTATTTGAATGTATTGATTGAAAAGAATAAATAAATACTAATAAAAACTTTGTGATTTGGTGTTCTTTTATTTTCTTATAATGAAATATTTTTATCTGTTGTTCTAATCTTATACTGCAAATCTAATCAGTATAAATACGTAGTGCAATTTACTGTGGGTTTGATTTAATAATTTTTACGTAAAAATTTATAAATTTTTACTTAAAAATAAAATTTATATAATTGGTTATCAATTGATTGATAGTTGTGATAAAAAATAAAACCACTCTTTAGATAGAGTGGTTTCTTGTATGTGTTTTATGTGAAAATTTTAGATTATACAGCAACTTCTCTCATATCTGATGGTTTTTTGCCGGTGTGTTTTTTTACAAAATTGGTGAAATTTCCTTCATCATTAAACCCAAGTTCGAATGCAATTTCCGATAATGTATTCTTTGAAAACTTAATTGCTTTTTCGCATTCGAATGCAACCTTTTCAATAATCATTTGCTTTGCAGATTTCCCATAAACGAATTCTGTCATTTCTGTCAGTTTTCTCGCAGAAACTCTCAATTCACTTGCGTAGTAGGAAACTTTTTTTTGTGTTTTGTAATCTCTTTGCAGAATTACAGTAAATCGGTTTACTAAACTTACAGATTCAAGATGTTCTTCTTTCTGATCATTCTTATGGTCAATATAGAGGTGGGCGTCTAAAATTAAACTTTCAATGGCATTATGTGCAGCAGAAATGTAAAGATTGTGATTACCTGTTTCCGCAAACCTTTTTAATCTCTCAACAAGAATTATTTTGTTGTATTCATTTGTTCCGAAATAAGGAGCAACAAAAATATGAGATCTGTAATTGAAAAAAATATTTGAATTGAGATATATGCTGTCTTTGGAAGTTTTATCGAAAAATTCTTTTGAAAATGCAATTACATAAATTTCTTTTCCCAAAATATTTCCAAACTCCACGTTTTTTTGTGGACCGATAAAAACGGCATTGCCGGCCGGAACGTCATATTTTTCGTTTTCAACTATAATATTGAATTCTTCGGTGACCAGATAAATACAAAAATAGTCTGCTGTATTAAACTTTTTCGAAAAATTATTTCGTTCGATTATTTTTGAAACAAGATTAATGCTAAAGCCATTTTTCTTTAATTCATCGGTTACTTGATACATTTAATTATGAGGGATATTAGTAATAGTTTTATTTGTCAAATGTAATACATTTACTAATCATAAATAATGTTAATATTGATAATATTTTCTATTATATTTAATAGATAAAGTGATATGTTTGAAATTAGTCAAGAATTAAAGCTGATTATCTGATTTTTTATCAATGCAAAGCTTTTATATCGAGGCTTAAAATGTAACTTGGAAGACCAAATTCTTGGCTTAATGAATTTTCAATACGTATAAAGCCTTTATTTTTCAGGAAATCATTAAGCGTATTTTGCTGTAAAATATTGATCCATACAATATCCGTGAATTTTGAAGCTGTCATAAACTTATTGTAAAGTGAATTTCTTACCTCTTCTGAGTCATGATCCTCAAGAATAACGAAATCTATTTCTGTTGTTCTTTTATTTTCAGAAACTGCAGAATTATTTGAACCGCTTTTTAAAAGACAATATGCAATGGATAAATCTTCTTTATAAGTTATGATAAGCTGATTCGATAGATCATTCAGTTGTGTAATTACTTTTCTTTCATCAAATTGCTTTTCAGTATAATCATCAATTTGTTGCTTATCAATGAAATTTTTATGAAGATAACTGAAAGCCTGTTTTTTTACAGATAAAAAATCAGAAACACCCTGATCAGAACCGATTACAAATTTTGAAATTATTTTCATTTCCTATTTTTTTATCAAAAGTAAATAGAATATGATTTATTATATAGATACAGATTCTTTAAAAATAATCAGTACAGATTTTAATTTTATAAATTTGTGCAGTATAGATTTTAAAAATGTTTTCATATAAATATGAAATTTTCACTTCGGTTATAGAAGATAAAGTCAATAAAGGAGTTTTGCTGAAAGGGGAGCGATTACCATCAATCCGCGAAATTAAAAAAGAATTCGGTCTAAGCATTGTATCGATACAGAGCGGATATGAAAGTCTTATCATGAAAGGTCTTGTGAAAAGTATTCCGAAACGAGGATATTTTGTTGATAAAGATTTTGAATATAGTATTCAGGCATCGCCAAAAACCTTTTTTCCAATATCCAGAGATGTAGATTTTATCCATAATCTTGAACTGACTTCAGCGAGGAATAAATCTTCGGAAGCTAACTCTTTCAACAATGCAGTTCCAGGAGATGTTTTGATTCCGCAAAAACTGATTCTTCGGACCATGCAGAATATCATCAGAGAAAAAGGCGCTTCCTTACTTCGGTATTATCCTTCAAATGGTTTAGAAGAATTGAGAAATCTTATTTCTGACAGAATGCGAAAGTTTGGAACCAACATTCATCCGGATGAAATTATAATCACAGACGGTGCATTACAGGCATTATATATTGCTCTTCGTTCGATAACGAATGAAGGTGATGTGATTGCAATAGAAAGTCCTTGTGTATTTTCTGTGCTTGAAATTGTAGCAAGTTTAAAGCTTAAAATTATTGAAATTCCGATGGATATTCAAAATGGTTTTGATATCAATTATTTTGAAAAAATTTGTGATGAACATACCATAAAAGCATTAGTCATTACTCCGAATTTTCATAATCCTACAGGGAAATTAATGAGCGATTCTGATAAAAAGAATTTGGTGGCTACTTCAGCAAAGCATAAAATTCCGATTATTGAAAATGATATTTATGGAGATCTTTATTTTACTGAACAAAGACCAACTTGTCTCAAGAATTTTGATGATGATGAAAATGTAATGACTTTTTCGTCTTTTTCTAAAAGCCTTGCACCGGGAATTCGCTTGGGTTGGTTAAATGCGGGGAAGTTTTTTCAGCAGGCAGAAAAGATCAAATTTTCCTTAGGAAGATCTGTTTCGCCAATTTATCAGGAATTAATCGTAAAACTTTTATTAAATAATAACTATGACCGTCATCTTCGTTCGTTTAGAAAGAAACTTAATCAGCAAGCTATGCTTTTATTATCAGCTTTAAAGAAGTATTTCCCTGAAACATCTTATTTTCATCAGCCAAAAGGCGGTTATAGTATCTGGTGCGAATTACCGAAAGAAATAAATATGACAGAATTTTACAATTATTGTGAAGCTGAGAAGATTCATTTTACTCCGGGAACAACTTTTTCTGTGACGAATGAATATCAACATTGTTTCAGAGTTGTGTTTTCTGATTATTTGAATTCTGAAAGTCTCGTTTTAATTGAAAAAGCAGGGAAAAAGGCACACGAACTTATTTTGAGTTAAATTTAAATTTTAATAAATCATACTTGAAAAGTGAATTATTATGTTAATATTTGCCTGAGAGCAGCATTTTCTCGTTATATTTTTGTTTTTAATGTTATATTTTCATGTATTGGCTTAAAAAAAACCTCAACCATTAGGCTGGAATTGTCTGAAAACATATATTTGCAGCCTAAATTTTATAGACATGAAAGAACTTATTGAAAAAATCAACGCGGAATTCGAAGCTTTTACAACTGAAGCAAACCAACAAGTAGAAAAAGGAAACAAAGCAGCTGGAACAAGAGCTCGTAAAGCAGCTTTGGAACTAAGCAAATTGTTCAAAGACTTCAGAAAAGTTTCTGTTGAAGAATCAAAAAAATAAAAACAGATAAAGCCGACTGATTTAGTCGGCTTTTTTTATATTTATAATACACATTCAGTAAGAAACCAATCTTGTTACTAATGAATTCTCTGAATCAGATGATGATTACAGAAGCAATTTTTCAGAAAATATCCTTAAAAAAAGTAAAATATTCACATAATAATTCACTTTTCA
>Ga0256786_1000065_pt1 | contig 89856 bp, 77 predicted proteins | sample MC6MC0937MT_FD_186053 | JGI IMG/M metagenome (GOLD analysis project Ga0256786, IMG submission 186053) | Metatranscriptome of enriched soil aggregate microbial communities from Iowa State University, Ames, United States - MC6-MC0937-MT... | ecosystem: Environmental > Terrestrial > Soil >...
TAGTTTAGATTCCTCCGGAATGACAAACATGCTGGTAAGAATAAATTATTAATATAATTACTAAAAAGTTTAAACAGAAGTAGTATTGCTTCTGTTTTTTTACTATCTTTTCTAAAATATTATTATATGAAAAAATTACTCTTTGTTTTAATGGCTTCAATGCTGTTAATGGCATGTCAGACAAAAAAAGACAAGGTTCAGGATTTTGTGGATATGTACAACCGCTCATCGAACATGATCGCAAATAATAAAATCAAAGCAACCAAAGCTACGGCCGTTTCTCAGGATCAGGTCGATATTTCGGTTGAAACAGATTACGAAAAAGGCGAAATGGAAAGCGATCTTGTAACCAGTGCACTTCCAGACCTTATCGGACAGGCGATTAAAAGTGAAAAATTAGGAAAAGAACTTTTCGACAGCGGCGTGAAATTCAATATCAAAGTATATGGTAAAAACGCACAGGTTCTTTTAGATAAAGCCATCGATAATAAAAATTTATCAAAAGATGTAGATTTTAAAGCCATTGCAAAAGGTGATAAGCCAAACAGTGACCAACTGAACAGCATTCTTGAATCATTTAATAAAAATCTTCCGATTGAAGACCCTTCAACAGGTACAAAAATTACCAGCATCAAAGCCGATGCAGAGAACAATTTAGTTTATACTTGTGAAGTTCCCGACAGCTTCAAAACTGCTTTAGCAATCGAGGGAACAGAAAAAGCCATGAAAGAAGCAATGCTGCAGTCAGGGCAAATCAGACAGGTGTTTTCGCAAACTTCAGTTTTAGGAATTAATCATATTAAATATCTATACACTGATAAAAGCGGTAAAGTATTAAAAGAAATTACCATTACTAAAGAAGAAGCTAATTTATAAATTGTATTTTTCGCAGAAATTATAGTCCCGGAAATTCCCGGGATTTTTGATTTTGTATTGAAGATAAGTTCATTTTAAAACTTTCTCAACACAAGAAATAATAGTAATTTTGAACTGAGAATTTCTGTATGAAAAGGAGTCTGGGTTTTATATTTTTATGGGCATTTATATTTGGTTTTTCACAATCAAAAGTTTCTGTTTATAATGATGCAGACCACACTCCTATTACAAACGCAACTGTTTCGTGTGATAATAAAATTTTGGGCAAAACCAATACTGAAGGCTTTTTGGAATTCAAAACAAAATGCAGAAATATTCAGATTGAAGCTCCAGGTTTTTATAAAGAAAGCACTTTGGTTGAAGATCAGACGAAAGTGATGCTTACTAAAACTTCATCTCAAACCCATGCTATAGAAACGGTAATTCTTGAGGATAAAAGTGATCCACGAGCTTTGGAAATCCTCAGAAAAGTTGATAAACTTTTTAAAAGCAATTCCCCCGAAAGTCTCGATTCTTATGCTTATAAATCCTACGAAAAGGTTTCATTGGATATTGATCAGGATAGTATTACGGCATTTAACAATGTTTTTACCAATAATTTAGGATTATTTAAAAAAAGTAAAAAAGAAGATTCTCTAAAAGATATTTCGGCCAAAAAGATTTTCGCCAACAGCAAGCTTTTTCTTTGGGAAAGAGCTCAGGAATTTTTGTATTCTAAAAAATACGGTGAAAAAATAAATATTCTCGACAATAGGATTTCCGGACTTAAACAACCCATCTACGAAATGATTGCCTTGCAGAGTAACCGAAACAAAATCCCAAACCAGATCAAACAGGAAAATCGTGGTCTTTATCGTTTTTTTCTTACTGACAGCATTGAGGTTGACGGAAGACAGACGTATGTGATTCGTTTTCGTGAAGTGAACTACAAAAAACCGATGAAGAAAAGAAAATTCAGCGGAACCATTTATATCGACACCGAAACGTACGGAATTAAAAAAATCGAAAGCATAAGCAAAGAAAAAAACGAAGGAAATATAACCAGTACATGGATTTTTTTCAACAATAAATGGTTTTTATCCGAAGAAAACGTAAAACTTCGAATGAGTAGAATGATGATGGGTCAGGACAATGAAAATCCTGAAAAAGAGAAAGAAAAACAGAGCAGTTTCGGGACGTATGCTTATCTCTATTCAAAATATTTTAACTACACCTCTCCTATCGAAGAAAACCCTGATGATTTTAAAGGCTATTCTTTTTCTGTGAAAAACACTGACGGACAAACGCTTCATTTCTACAGGACAGAACCTTTATCAGCAAGGGAAAGTCATACCTACAAAACCATTGACAGTCTGGGGAAAGTTTATAAAATAGACCGCACAGCAAGGGTTTTGACCGGTTTAATTAATGGACAGGTTCGTGTAGGAAATTTAGATTTTGATATTGGAGAAATCGTCAATTACAACCTGTATGAAGGTTTCAGATTTGGGCTCAAAGGAAAGCTCAATGAAAATTTTGATCCGTATTTTTCGCCCGATTATTATTTTGCCTACGGTTTGGGTGATGATAAATTCAAATATGGGATCGGGCTTGATATGAAAACGACCCTCGACAAAAATTCCTATTTCAGAATTGAGTATTATGATGATGTAAATTCTTCGGGAGAATTTTACCGCAGACTCTGGACGTTCAGAATGCGGATGATGAACTATGGAAATAACATCAACAACGACAAATATTACCGTTACAAAGGTGCTTCTTTGTCTTATTTAAATGATATTACCAATGGTTTGACGTTGGCTTTTGCAGCCAGAAGAAATGCTGAAGAAGCCCTATTTGATTACACTTTCCGTGGAAAACAGGGTGCTTTTGAAAATTTTAATACTTTAGTTACCTTGAAATATTCGCCAAACTCAACCAACATCATGACACCACAGGGAAAATCGCTGATCGATCAGAAATATCCTGAACTTTATTTTAATTACGAGCAAAGTGCAAGAGTTTTTGGTGGAGATTTTAATTATACCCGGTTTGATGCACTGTTTGTTCACAATTTCAAAACAAGACTGGGAACAACAGGAGTTCGTCTTTACGGTGGTTTTCTTTTAGGTGAAGCTCCGATCTGGAAAAATTTCACAACGAACGGTTTGGCTTCTCCGAGTCGCGATATAAATTTTAACCTTACCTCTTATCTCGGTTTTGCCACTCTGGAAGGCGGAAAATACTATAACGATAAATTTATTGCCTATTATTTTACCCACAAACTGCCTTTTTACTTCAAAAGCATTGGTCAGAATGTTACAAGTTTTGATTTTGTGCTTAGAGGAACGATTGGCGATATGAAACATCCCGAATATCATGATTTCAAGTTCAGAAAGCTGGATCACCTTTATCAGGAAGTCGGTCTGGAGTGGAATAATTTCCTTTCATCTTATTTCAATCTTGGGTTGTTTTACAGAGTCGGATATTACACAACTACAAATTTTAAACAGAATTTTGCGGTACAGTTTAAATTAAAACTTCTTGAATTTTAACATTAGTAATGAGCAATAAATAATAAGTAATTCTAAAGAAATGAAAAAAATAGAAATAAAAGCAGAACAGTTTTTTGAATTATTAAAATTAAAAGACACATCAATGTGGTCGGTTTTCTCTCAAATGATTGATGGTGAAGAAAAAGAAATCATTTTTTTAGATAATGAAGAAAAGATTCTTTTCAATTACATTCTCCCTTCAAATGCTGAAAAACTTGAGGAAGACCGAAAAGAATTTTCAAAACAATTTTCAGATAAACTGACGAACCTGAATTGAGTTGGAGGGCTTGAGAGTTTGTGAGTTTTAGAGTAAATCTTCATCAGAATACTCTAAGACTCTCAAACACGACTACTCTCCCACTTCAAAATGCTTTTCTTCGCTTCTGCAACATCGTGAACTCTTAAAATTTTTGCACCTTGTTTCAAAACCTGTACATGTAATTTCTGAGTTTCTTCATTAATCTCTAAAGCCGATTTTCCTAAAGGTTTGTAAATAAAAGATTTTCTCGAAATTCCAATCAGCAAAGGAAATTTTCCGAACCCGAGAAACTGGGTTTCTTTAATCATTTTCATTTGATCTTCAACTGTTTTTCCGAATCCGAAACCGGGATCAAGAATAATGTCTTTGATTCCTTTTTGTAATAGCTCGTTTGTTTTTTTTGTGAAATACTGATTGATCGTCAGTGTAATATCATTAAATTTAATTTTATCATGCATCGTTCCGTATGAAGGATTGACGTGCATCAAAATGTATGGAAGTCTCGTTTCAGCAACAACATCGAACATATTTTCATCAAATTGTCCGCCCGAAATATCATTGACCAGATCAATTCCTTCATTAAAGCCAAATTTTACCGTTTCTGCATAAAAAGTATCCAGCGAAATTAAAGCTTCGGGAAATTCCTTTTTAATTTCAGAAATCACCGTTCCTATTCTTTTGATTTCCTCATTACTGTTCAGAAATTCAGCATTCGGTCTTGTCGATTGCGGACCAATGTCAATAAATTCCGCTCCGTCTTTCAATAATTTTTCAGCATGTTTCAGCGCTGATTTTGCGTTATTAAATTTTCCGCCATCAGAGAAAGAATCAGGAGTCAGATTTAAAATTCCCATGATTTTTGGGTAGCTTAAATCAACCAATTTTTCGTTGCAGTTTATTGAGTGGGAGAATTTTAGAGTTTGAGAGTTTGAGTTTAATCCGGAGGAGTTATTTATGAACATTTAAATCGGTCAAATTTTATTGCTGTAAAATTAATCAAAATACTTTTCAAAACACGTAAACTCTATCACTCTACAACTCTCAAACTTCAAATCCCGCCTCAAAAACCTAAAAATTTGTATATTTGAAAGATTAAGCAAATTTATGTCAAAAACTTCAGAACAGTTCGGTAAAGTTATCAGTGAATGTCGTGATCTTTTCAGTAAAAAAATGCATGATTACGGTGCAGCATGGCGAGTTTTGCGACCAAGTTCGATTACGGATCAGATCTACATCAAAGTTAACAGAATCCGTACATTACAGATGACCGACGTAAAAATGATTGACGAAAGCGAAGAAGGAGAATTTATTGCTATCGTCAATTACTCAATTATCGGGCTGATTCAGCTGGAGAAAGGTCTTTCTAATGATTTTAATGAAAATCCTGAAGAAATTTTAAATCTTTACGACAAATATTCTGCTGAAGCTCAGGCTTTAATGGAAAAGAAAAATCATGATTACGGCGAAGCTTGGAGAGATATGAGAATTTCATCCATCACCGATTTGATTTACCAAAAAGTACTGAGAACCAAACAGATTGAAGACAATCAGGGAAAAACATTAGTTTCCGAAGGTTTGGATGCCAATTATTTTGACATGCTGAATTATGCTGTTTTCTGTCTGATTAAATTTTCTGAACAAACACATCAACCAAAATAAAAACAATCGTATGATCAAAGGTTTATTACGTATCATTATTGCCATCATTTTCATCGCTTCAGGTTTTGTAAAAGCTGTGGACTTGGTAGGTTTTTCCTTTAAAATGGAAGAATATTTTTCACCTTCGGTTTTTAATATGCCGTTTCTTGAAAAATTTGCCCTGCTATTTTCAATCATTGTGGTGGTGCTGGAATTGTTTCTTGGCTTTTTATTGTTATTAAAATTAAAACTGAAATTCACGCTTTCAGCATTGATTGCGCTGTGTGTTTTCTTCGGATTTTTAACTTTTTATTCGGCATATTTCAATGTTGTTACAGATTGCGGATGTTTCGGAGATGCGATTAAATTTACACCTTGGGAAAGCTTCGTGAAAGACGTTGTTCTTTTGGTTGGTTTAATCATTCTTTTTGTTTTATACAGAAAAGAATTTAGCAAAAAAGATCCTTATGGAGAAAACAATAAGCCTGAAAACAATAAATTTAAATCAGTTGCTTTGGGAGTTTTCTGTGGAATCATGATTGTTATTATGTCGATGGGAATCATCAATGAGCCGATTATCGATTTTCGTGATTATAAAATCGGAACAGACTTAAAAGCAGAAAAAGCTAAAATCAATAAAAATCCTTCTGAATACAAAACTTTTTATACTTTGAAAAATTCTAAAACAGGGGAAGTTTTAAAGGTAAATCAGGATGATTACGTCAATAAAACAGAGTATTGGGAAGAAGGTTCGCCATGGAAAATTGAAGAAGGTAAAAATGAATCTGTTCTCGTAAAAGAAGGTTATAAATCTGAGATTGTAAAATTTAAAATCGAAGATCCGACCGGAGTTGACTTAACTGACGAAATCATCAATGCACCAAAAGCAGTAATTGTATTTGCTTATCATCCCAAAGATGTTTCGCCGGAATTACTGAAGAAAGTGGAAACTAAAGTAAATACTCAAAAAGGAGCTGTGATCTATGGAGTTTCTACCGAACAAAGCACTTTTAAAACCATTAAAAATGCAATGATGGACGGAACTGCCATTAAAACTATTGCAAGAAGCAACCCGTTTGTTTTAACATTGGAAAAAGGAAAAATTGTTGACAAAAAGCCTGCAAAAAACTATGTTAACTAATTTTAGTTGATTGTGAAATGGTGAATTGTCAATTTTAAATATTGAATCTGGAATTTTAAATCTAAAAAAAATGCATAAATCAAATAAGCCTATTGCCGGGTATCACTTGTTAATGATTCTTTCATCTGTTGACGGAGAATTTGCTCCCGAAGAAGGAATGTTGGTACAGCAATATCTTGCTGACGAATTTCCTTTTAAGATGAATTTGGATAATGAATTGGAAACCATCGCATTGCTTCAGCCGGAAGAATGGAAAGATCATTTTGAATTCCATGCACGTTGTTTTTTAGACGATTCTACGGAAGATGAACGTGTAAAATTTGCTGAATTTGCAAAATCGCTTATCAAGGCAGATAACATTGTGACCGATGAAGAACATACATTTTATAAGCTTCTGAAGAATCTTTGGAATTTAAATTAGTACTAAAAAACCAAATATATAAAATGAAAAAAATTTATTTCTCCTTATTAGTTATGAGTGCAGCGATGTTCCAGTCTCAGATATTTCCGGATCTTAAAGCTCCGGTTGCCGAAAAAAAACAACATCTTCGTGAAATTCACGGTGATAAGGTAAATGATCCTTATTACTGGATGATCGACTATTTTAAAAAAGGAAAAGACTCTACACAGGTTGTAGATTATCTGAAATCTGAAAACTCTTACTGGGAAAGAATGATGAAAGATACTGAGCCATTCAGAGAGAATCTTTTTAAGGAGATGAAGGCAAGAATCAAAGAAAAAGACGAATCTGTACCTGTTTTCAGAAAAGGTTATTATTACTATACGAGAACTGAAACCGGAAAACAATACTTCAAATATTGCAGAAAAAAGGGCAATCTCAATGCGCCTGAAGAAATACTGCTTGATGTAGATCAGCTTGCGGAAGGACATGCATATTACTCTGCATCGGGTTTCAGCATCAGTCCTGATAATTCTAAAATGATTTACGGGGTCGATGATGTTTCAAGAAGACAGTATAAATTGTTTTTAAAAGACCTTAATACGGGGAAAACAACCGATTTAGGAATTAAAAACACTACTGGTTCTGCAGCCTGGGCAAATGACAACAAAACCATTTTCTACACCGGAAAAAATCCTGAAACGCTTTTAACGGAGAAAATTTTCAGACATTCTTTAGGTACCGATCCGTCGAAAGATGCAATGGTTTACGAAGAAAAAGATAAAAGCAATTACATTGGCGTAGGAAAATCTAAGAACGAAAAGTTCATCATGATTTATTCAGGCGCTACAACTTCTTCGGAAACACTGTATTTAAGTGCTGATGAACCGAAAGCAGCTTTCAAAGTTTTTCAGCCGAGAATGAAGGATGTTTTGTATGATGTAACGCCTTTGGAGGATAAGTTTTTGATCACAACCAACAAAGACGCACTGAATTTCAAGGTAATGGAAACTCCTTTGGATAAAACAGGCGTTGAAAACTGGAAAGATTTTATTCCGCACAGAAAAGATGTTTTGATGGAAGGAATCAGTGAGTTTAAAAATTATCTGGTCTTCAGTGAAAGACAAAACGGGCTTTCTCAATTGGTTATTTTTGACAGAAAAACCAATAAAAAGGAATTTCTGAAATTCGATGAACCAACATATACCGTATACCCTTCAGGAAACCCTGAATATAATACCGATAATTTCAGATTTGGTTATACTTCGATGATTACACCAAGTTCGCAATTTGAACAGGATTTAAAAACAGGAAAAAGAACTTTACTAAAGCAACAGGAAATTTTAGGCGGCTACAATAAAGACAATTATGTAACCGAAAGGCTTTTTGCAACAGCAAAAGACGGCACAAAAATTCCAATTTCCATCGTTTATAAAAAAGGGTATAAAAAAGACGGAAACAGCCCGCTCCTACTTTATGCTTATGGTTCTTACGGAAACTCGATGGATGCCACTTTCAGCAGTACAAGGCTTAGTCTTCTAAACCGTGGTTTTGCCTTTGCAATTGCTCACATTCGCGGGGGGCAGGAAATGGGAAGACAATGGTATGAAGACGGCAAAATGATGAAAAAGAAAAATACATTTACCGATTTCATCGAAGCCGGAGAATATTTAGTAAAAGAAAAATATACTTCTCCAAAACATTTGTACGCACAAGGAGGAAGTGCAGGAGGACTTTTGATGGGAGCTGTTGTGAATATGAAACCAGAACTTTGGAATGGCGCAATTGCTCAGGTTCCGTTTGTGGATGTCATCAATACAATGTTGGATGAAAGTATTCCTTTGACAACAAACGAATACGATGAATGGGGAAATCCTAATAACAAAGAAGCATACGATTACATGAAATCGTATTCTCCGTACGAAAATATTGATAGAAAAAACTATCCTAATTTATTGGTAACAACAGGCTTGCATGATTCTCAGGTACAATATTTCGAGCCTGCAAAATGGGTAGCCAAATTAAGAGATCTGAAAACCGATAAGAATGTTTTATTCTTAAAAACAGATATGGATTATGGTCATGGTGGAGCTTCCGGAAGATTTGATTACCTGAAAGATATCGCTTTGGAATATGCTTTCATGTTTAAACTGGAGGGAATTAATAAATAGTAAAAACGAGTTAAAATTACAATTAAGACTTATTTTTAACGCAACGTTCGCAAAGTAAATTAGATAGTAATCATTATTTCGTTCGCAAAGGCACTTCGTTCAGCAAAGGCTAATTGCGAACATAGCTGAGTGAAACGCCTTTGCGAACGAAAAATATTTTCAAGTAGCTAAAAAGAACTTTGCGAGCATTGCGTTTAAATAAAATTTAATGTTTAAATAAAAACAAAAGAAACAAAAAGATAATATAGAACTATGAGAAGAAAAATAGTTGCAGGAAACTGGAAAATGAACAAAAATGTAATTGATGCTCAGCAATTAATGATTCAATTACTAAGCTATAAAAACAGCAACACTGCCAATTGCGAAGTCTGGATCGCACCGCCTTCACTGTATTTAATGATGGCTAAAGATATTTTTGAGAAAGACGAAATCGGAGTTTTTTCTCAGGATATGAGCGAATTTGAAAGCGGAGCTTACACTGGTGAACTTTCTGCAGATATGCTTGAATCGATCGATGCAACAGGATCTTTAATCGGTCATTCTGAAAGAAGACAATATCACGGAGAAACTGACGAAAGCTGCAACAAAAAAGTAAAATTGGCTTTAGATAAAGGTTTAATTCCTGTTTACTGTAACGGTGAAACTTTAGAACAAAGAAAAGCCGGACAACATTTTGACGTTGTAAAAACTCAGACTGAAAAGGCCCTTTTTACCCTTTCTGCTGAAGAAATAAAGAAAGTGGTAATCGCCTACGAACCGGTTTGGGCAATCGGAACGGGAGAAACTGCAACTCCGGAACAGGCGCAGGAAATTCATGCACACATCAGAGGAATTATTGCTGAAAAATACGGAAAAGAAATTGCTGACGAAATTTCGATTCTTTACGGAGGTTCGGTAAAACCTGATAATGCAAAAGAAATTTTCTCTCAACCGGATATTGATGGTGGTTTGATCGGCGGTGCCGCTTTGAAACTGGAAGATTTCTCAAAAATTATTGAAGGTTTCAATTAAGATTAATTCATATTAAAAATAGTAAAGACATATCGTTTGGTATGTCTTTTTTAATTTATTTATCAAAATAGATATTCAAAAAACGACAATTATCTATATTAATTTAAAGATCATTGAATTATTAATAAAATAAAAATCAAAATTTAAATAATATCTTTGCAGAAGTTTAAGGTTGAACCATAGCGTTCATTAATAGGGAATCAAGTGAAGTAACATAATTCTTGAGCTGTACCCGCAACTGTGAGCTAATCAAATTATTATAAAAACACCACTGAACTCAGGTTTGGGAAGGTTATAATAAGATGCAAGCCAGGAGACCTGCCTTAGATGAATTTCAACTTTCGGGAATAAAAGTTTATGAGATCAAATCTTCGGATATTTTTTCATGAATGTTTTGTCCTGCAGTGAAGTTTCGGGAATAAAACTTTAATTTAAATTATATCATGAAGAAAATCTATTTTCTTATTCTTGCATTTGTAGTCTTTTTTGCCAATGCACAAACTGAAGGAATTCTTGTTCTTAACGAGGGCGGAGCAGGAAGCAATACTGCTGAAATTTCGTTCATCAACAATCAGTCGGTTGTTACCAACAACTATTTTAAGCTTAAAAATAATAATGCAACGTTAGGCGATACGGCGCAGGACATTAAAATTTTTGGCGATAAGATTTTTGTGGTTCTCAATATTTCCAATACGATCAAAGTCATCAACAAATCTGATTTTTCTTTGATTACTACGATTTCAACAAATGTTGCCAATCCAAGATACATCGCATTCAGCGGAAATAAATTTTATGTTACCAATTGGGGAAACAACAACATGGCAAACTATGTGGCGGTTTATGACCTGAATACGTACGCTCACGAAGCCAATATTCCTGTAGGAAATGGTCCTGAAAAAATCTTCAGCAAAAACAACAAATTATATGTTTTACTGAAAGGAGGTTACGGACTCAACCAGTTTATGGATGTCATCAACACTACAACCAATAGTGTAGAATCACAGGTAAATGTAGGAGACTCACCGAACAGTATTTTTGAAAAAGATAATTTACTGTACATTATGAGTTCGGGAGATCCTTATTCTGCTTCATCTTTCGGAACACTTACGGTATATAACACAAACACTCAAAGCACCGTTTCAAGCACAACATTTCCTGTAGGGGTAAAACCATCTTATATGGACACGGACGGAACAAATATTTACTACATGAATGAAGCTTCTATCTACAAAACACCGATTGCTTCGCCATCAATTAATACTCAACCAATAGCCGTTACGCCTATTACCGTAAACAGTTATGGAACCGCATACGGATTTAATGTTGTAAATAATACCATTTACGCAGCAGATCCTTCCGGATATATTGCTCCCGGGAAAATTTATGCCTACAATTTGCAGGGTACTTTACAAAATACTTTCACGGTAACTTCTTTACCTAATCAAATTATTGCTTACAATAGTGCTTCACTTTCAACAGTTGAAAACACAAAAGCTTCTAAATTATCATTATATCCAAATCCTACAAGCAACAGATTCTTTGTTCAAGGCTTAAATTCAGGAAATATTCAGGTTTATGATGTTAACGGAAGAATGATTATCAACACTCAATACACTCAAAACGGAATTGATGTAACTGCACTTTCTAAAGGAGTTTATGTTGTGAAAATCTCCGGTAAAAACAATAGTTTCTCAGAAAAATTAATCATTAAATAAGATTAAAATGAAAAAAATATTAAGTTTCATATTTACTCTTATTGTTGGATTTTCTTTTGCACAATTTACCGCAAATGATGTAAAGTTTTTTGTAGGAACAGGTTCTCAGACCGCTTACTTTGTAGCAGATTTTAAAGACGGAACAGATGACAGATCTTATGCATGGGGTATAAGATTCAATCCCGGACAAAATCCTACCGGACCACAAATGCTTCAAATGATAAAAAATGCAGAACCTGCGTTTGATTATAATTTGACTTTTAATAATGGATTTCTTGACAAAGTAACCTTCAATGATCATACCGCACAATCATCTCCTGACTGGTGGAGTTTATGGGTAGGAAATGATACCAATAGCTGGTCAACAGTGGGATGGATGAACAGTGGAACCCTTTCAGACGGAAAATGGTATGGAGCAAGTTACGGTTTTAGTAATCCTACCGCTCAAGCTCCTGCAATGCCAATTCCAGCATACAGTTCTTTATGGTACAATTCTTCTCAGATCACCAACTGGATTGGTACAGGTTCTAATAAAAGTTTAGTTGTTGTAGATTTTGGAACTAATGATTCAAACGGAAATGCCAATTCCTTTGTTTTCGGAATTCAATACAACGGAACGATCACGGCTGAACAGGCTTTACAGCTCATTGATGCGCAAACAAGTTCATTTAATTACACTTCAACAGCAAATCAGGTTTCATCATTATCTCTAAATTCTTTTTCAGGAACAGCAAACGGAACAGATTCATGGAAACTGTACAAAGGAAGCAATTTATCCAACTGGAAAACCAACATCAATCTTTCCACAATTACTTTAAATAATAACGATTGGTTCGGATTAAGCTTCGGAACAAGAAGACCTTTTATCCCAACGGAAGCAAACGTTACACTAAGCGTTTCAGATGTCGTGAAGGAAAAATTTAAAATTTATCCGAATCCTGCAAGCAACTTTATTGTTATCGAAACAAAGGATACTATTAAAGACATCAACATCTACTCGGTTTCCGGGCAAAAAGTAATGAATACCCAGAATAAAAAAATCAATATTCAGAATTTACAGAAAGGAGTTTATTGGATTGAAATTAAAACCGACAAATCAACAACAACTCATAAAATTATCAAAAAATAATTCTAAAGAATCATCAGTAAACAATTTCGGCGCGCCCAAAGGGCGCGCCGAAACTTATTTTTAAACCTAAAAAAACTATTTTTCTTTAGATCTTTGTAGAACTTCATCTACCATTCCAAACTCTTTCGCTTCCGTAGAAGTCATCCAGTAATCTCTGTCTGAAGCTTTTTCAACCCACTCGTAAGTCTGTCCCGAATGATCTGAAATAATATCGTAAAGCTCTTTTTTAAGCTTCAACATCTCTCTCAAATTGATTTCCATATCGGAAGCAACACCTTGAGCTCCACCAGAAGGTTGGTGAATCATCACTCTTGAGTGTTTCAGCGCAGAACGTTTCCCTTTTTCACCTGCAACCAATAAAACAGCTCCCATTGAAGCGGCAATACCGGTACAGATTGTAGCAACATCCGGTTTAATAATCTGCATGGTATCGTAAATTCCTAAACCAGCATAAACACTTCCTCCTGGAGAATTGATGTAGATCTGAATATCTTTCGAAGGATCAGCACTTTCTAAGAATAGCAACTGAGCAGTAACGATGTTTGCAACCTGATCATCAATCCCTGTTCCTAAGAAAATAATTCTGTCCATCATTAAACGAGAGAAAACGTCCATCTGTGCAACGTTCAATCTTCTTTCTTCCATGATGTACGGTGTAAGATTGGTTGGGTTGAACATTCCCATATACTGATCGGTTACCAAACCGTTGTTTCCTAAATGTTTTGTAGAAAAATCTCTGAATTCTTTTTTAATGTCCATATTTCTATTGGTATTTTTAAAATTTATTTAAACTCTAAATTACAACTTTTATTCCTAAAAATTTATAAGACTTTTTGTCCGATTTTAAGCTTTTAAAATTAAAATGTTAGAGTTATTTGTAAGTGTAAATACCCGTAATTGCAGAATAATCCAGAATTTTGGCAAGCTCTACACGAACTTCAGAAAGCATCTGTATTTTTTTTATCGCCGCAAAATAGAATTCCGGATCGGGAATTTCAGAAAGTTCTTTTGTGAATTTGGCAATCAGAAAATTAACGTATCTAAATTTGTGAATCAGGATATCTCCTGCAACCTGTTCAGGCATTTTATCACCATAATTGGGTGCATCAATATTTCTGGTCGTCCAGTCCTGAAGATCATTGTAGATATTCATCGAATTGGCGGCTGCAGAGCTAATTTCTTCATCCATCAAGGTAAAAAAGAAACTTCCTTTGCGGAGCTCTTCATTGTCAATCCCTTCTTTGATGTGTCTTACAATCTCTTTATTGATTTCAACCTGGAACTCATAGTTATCTTCTTCGAAATGATGCAGAATCTCTTCAATCACCGTGATGTCATACTTTTGATTGTCGGGTGTAGTTCGATGAAGAATCATGTCACCATAATTCAGAATATGTTTTATTAAATCATTTTCGAGTTTTGTTACAGGAAAAAGAATTAAATCTAATTCTGAAACAGGCTCATCGGAAACTTTGAGCTGAATCGGCTTTTCTTCCGCTTTTGCCTGAGCTTTCTGAGTCTGATTTTGGGTAATCTGTTTCTGAATATCAAGTTCATTAAATAAACTCTGCTCCGACAGTCCGAATTTTGTGGAAACTTCTTTTAGATAAACTTCCTTTTTCAAAGCATTCTGAACAAAAGAAACCGATTTTACAATATCCCTGATTGCTTCAGCTTTTTTGATCGGGTCATTTCCGACTTCTTTTAAAAGAATTTCTGCTTTAAAATCAATAAAATCCATCGCCTGATTTTCGATGAATTTCTCCACATATTCCTGCGGATGTTTTCGGGCAAAAGAATCCGGATCGTCACCATCAGGAAAAAGCAGCACTCTGATGTTCATTCCTTCCGTTAAAAGCATATCGATACTTCTGAAACTCGCTTTTATTCCTGCATTATCACCATCAAAAAGAATCGTTACATTTTCCGTAAGCCTTTTTATAAGTTTAATTTGTTCCGTCGTTAAAGAAGTTCCCGAACTTGCGACAACATTCTCAATTCCGGACATATGAAGTGAAATCACATCCATATAACCTTCCACCAAAAGACAGACATTTTTTCTTGAAATTGCCTGTTTGCTTTGATTTAAGCCATAAAGAACATTCGATTTATGATAAATCTCGGTTTCAGGTGAATTGAGATATTTGGCAGTTTTAATATTATTCTTAAGAATTCTTGCGCCAAAACCTAAAACTCTTCCCGAAAAACTGTGAATCGGGAACATCACCCTTTCACGGAAACGGTCGATTCCATTCGGAGCATTTTCAGGAAAAATAGAAAGTCCGGATTTCTCTAAAACTTCTTTAGTATAACCTTTTTCAATCGCAAATTCTGTAAAAGCATTTTTCTTTTCGGGCGAAAAACCAAGCTGGAACTTTCTGATAATATCATCTTTCAGTTCACGCTCTCTGAAATACGAAAGTCCGACTGCTCTACCCTCTTCGTTTTCCCAAAGTATATTCTGAAAAAAATCATTCGCTACTTCATGAATTTTATAAAGCAAATCTCTTTCAGATTGGGCATTTTTTGCTTCCTCTGAAAATTCACGCTGATCTTCTTCAATTTCGATTCCGTATTTTTTGGCAGCGTGGCGAAGTGCCTCAGGATAGGTGAAATTTTCGATTTCCATTAAAAAAGAAATCGCTGTTCCTCCTTTTCCTGTCGAGAAATCTTTCCAAATCTGTTTACTCGGTGAAACTACAAAACTGGGCGACTTTTCTTCATGAAACGGACTCAAACCTTTAAAATTTGATCCCGCTCTCTTCAGCTGCACATATTCACCAACAATCTCTTCTACGCGGATTGTGGAAAATATTTTATCTATCGTCTGTTTGGAAATCATACTGCAAAAATAATGAAATGATTTTGAGCTCAAGCTAATTTACATCTAATTGCAAAAATTTCAGTTTAAGTCATTGTTTTTTAGTGTATTTTTAGCAAAAAAAATAAATGAAGAAAATTTATTCTGTTTTAGTTTTTATTTTGAGTCTTCACCTTTTGATGTCTACAGATTGTTCAGGCTTTCATGAGGAAGATATTGAAGTAGTACCGAATAAAATAAAAATCAGTTTAGATAATTCGAAAGTATATCATGTAAATGATACCATTACCATTTACGGTCGTGTTTCTGTAAAAGGATTTAATGTGGTTTCAAAAGATTCGGTGAAAATGGAAGGAAATCCACTTTTCATGATTTCTGCTTCTAAGTTATTAAAAAATCAGAGTGCTTATAATTTAAAATATTCGCTCGATAAATTTAAAATTATATCAAAAGATTTTCAGATCGATAATTATGTAAACTGCCCTAACTCTATGCTGTATAACTCTGCAACAGAAGATACGGGATCAAAACTTTTTCGATATGAAGTTAAACTCATTCCTCAGGAAACAGGAGATTTTTTAATTTATTTTGATGATACTTTTTCACTTCAAAATATAATTAAGAAGCAGAACATACTTCAAAGCTATCCTATTTCAGATACAAATCCAATGGTTTGGGAAGCTTGTGGAAACAGCAGTGTAAAGGCAAATCTTGCGGAAGGAGATGTGTTTATTGAAGTAAAATAATTTAATGATGAAATATCTCAAAAGAATATTTTTTCTGTTTCTTACATTAATTTCTCTGTTTATTTTATATCTAGGATTTGGCGGAAATTATATCTTAAATATAGATGCAAAAAGAATGATAACTAATAATTTAAAAACTAATAAAAGTCTTCCGCAAAACATAACCAGCTTTTACAATACTATTTACAAAAATTCGTTATCAAAAAATTCGTGGAACTTTTTTCTTAATTCCTATTCTCAAAAAGATTGCCCTTGTTATCAAATGACGCTTAAAATTATGCCTCAATTAAATATCAAAAATCTATCTGCACTTGATTACATCCTTGTGACACGATATATAGAACATAATTTTAGCCAAAATGAATGTTTAAACTTTAATTTAAGCAGTTTTGATTTTCTAGAAAATAGAAAGGGAATTGAAAGTGTTTCAAAATCTTTATTCAATAAATCAGTTGAAAATTTAAAACCTATTGAAGTCGCAGAAGTTTTCGCATTATATGAAAAACCTTTAAAAAATAACCGAAATAGAAATCCTGCAAATGCCAAGAAAAGAACTGAACAGTTATATCAGTTGTATTTAAAAAACTCAAACAATTAATAATTCTGTTTAAAATTTATTTATACCTAAAAGGTTTATTAATTTTGTAGTCTTAAATAAATTTCATGCATTTCGAAATTAAAAACATCAGCGACTGGCAAAATGTCGTAAACTCAATTTTACCCGAACTGAAACACAATATTCTTTTATTAAAAGGAAATTTAGGAGCCGGAAAAACAACCTTTACACAGTTTTTATTGAAAAATCTTGGCAGTGAAGATGAAGTAAACTCCCCTACTTACTCGATTGTAAACGAATACAAATCACCCAAAGGAAAAATTTATCATTTTGATTTATATCGTCTAAAAAATATTGATGAAGTGTACGATATTGGTATCGAAGAATATCTCGACAATTCATTCCTGTGCATCATAGAATGGCCGGAAGTGTATGAAGACGAGCTTTACGGTTTAGAATACCATTCAATGAGCATCAATAATACAGGTGAAAGCAGAGAAATCACATTCGAATAAATAGTATATCTTTGCTTAAAGAAATCGATTGTACAAAATAATTTTCTGTAAGCCATAATTGTATCAAAAATGAGTACGACAAATATTTTTACTCCTTTTTCCGAGGAAGAATTAATGCCAAAGGAGGAGAAGTTAGAAGTTATAAAAAAAGGGAAACAATTCAGTATAGGAATTCCTAAAGAGACCTGCCTCAACGAAAGAAGAGCATGTATTACACCAGATGCGGTACAGGTTTTAGTAGAGCACGGCCACGAAATTATCATCGAATCCGGTGCAGGACAGGGCTCATTTTTTACAGACTTACAGTATTCAGAATCAGGTGCAAGAATTACGCAGGATGCAAAAGAAGCTTTTTCTCAGGATCTGGTTTTAAAAGTAAATCCTCCTACAGAAGAGGAAATAGATTATTTTAAACCCAATACGTATCTGGTTTCTGCCCTTCAGATCAATTTAAGAGACAAAGATTATTTCTTAAAATTAGCAGAAAAAAAAGTCAACGCAATTGCTTTTGAATTTATTGCTGACGAATACAAACAATTGGCATTGGTAAGACTGATTGGCGAAATTGCAGGATCCGTTTCTATTTTATATGCATCAGAATTATTAGCCCTTTCAAATGGCTTAATGCTGGGCGGAATTACAGGTGTAAGACCTACCGAAGTTGTCGTTTTAGGAGCAGGAATTGTGGGTGAATTTGCCACAAAGGCCGCAATCGGTTTGGGAGCGAGTGTAAAGGTTTTTGATAATTCACTTTCAAAACTTAGAAGGCTTCACACATTGGTTGACAGCCGTGTTCCGACATCGATTATCGATCCTAAAGAATTAAGTAAAAGCTTAAGAAGAGCCGATGTAGTTATCGGAGCTTTACCAAGACTCAATATGCAGCCAATCGTAACCGAAGATATGGTCATGAAAATGAAAAAAGGCAGCGTTATTATCGACATTGTGATCGACAACGGAAAAGCCATCGAAACTTCCGAGCTGACGACAATGGAAGATCCTTATATCATCAAACATGGCGTTATTCACTGCGGATTACCCAATCTTACTTCGAAAATGCCAAGAACAACCACAAAAGCGATCTCTAATTTCTTCCTTTCTTATATTTTGAATTACGATGAAGAAGGTGGTTTTGAAAATATGCTGATCCGTAAAAACGAAATGAAACAAAGTCTGTATATGTATAAAGGCAGACACACCAAGAAAGTGATCTGCGACCGTTTCGGACTTACCTATCACGACATCAATCTTTTAATTTTCTAATTTTCTTCATGAAAAAAATAAAATTCTTTTTAATCGGTCTTGTTCCGGGATTGATTATTGTATTTTTTGTTCTTAATAAAAAAGGGGTTAGCTGCAGCGGTTATTTACCAAACAGCCGTGTGATTGCAGAAACACTTTCAAAAGATTTTACGTATTCCGATCAGTTTAAAGCTGAAATGACAACTTTAAAGATTAACGAAAAATTCTTAAAAGACAGCATTATCACTTTAGGAAAAATAGATTTTGACCGTAGCCACGCTCAGAAAAAGCCTTGTCCGGATTACGTTATAACCTATCCTGAAAAAAATCCTGTTTATGAAGTTACATTTGAAAAGTGTGAGGAAAAAGCAGTTCTGAATAATCTGAAAAAGCTTAAATAAGTCTCAATTCTTAATTAAAATGGAAGGCAATCTCTATCTGGTTCAGGATTATCTGATTTTCATCGGAGTTTTTGCCATTTTCCTTTTTCTTGCAGCAAGTATTTATCTTTTCGGGCAAAATCAGCGTTTAAAAAACAGAAATCTAAAGCTAAACGCAGCCAACAAATTAATAGAGCAGAAACTAAACGATGTACAGCTTGAGCATATCGGTACAAAGCTAAATCCGCATTTATTTAAAAACATTCTCAATTCTGTACAGTCACACGCTTATCAGACCTATATGTCGCTTGATAAATTGGCAAATGTTCTGGATTACATTTTGTACGAAAGCAACAACAAATTTGTAAGCCCAAAAGAAGAGCTGCAGTTTGCTTTAAGCCTTATAGAAATTAATAAGATAAAGATCAACCCGCTTTTTGATTTCAGAATTAAATCTAAAATTGACAAGTCGGATTCTATTTTTGAGGAAAAAGTTTTTGCCCCGCTTATTTCGGTTGATCTAATTGAAAATGCTTTTAAACACACCGATTTTTTAGCACAGGATTCATTTATTTCTATACAAATGGAACTCGAAGGCGGAATTTTCTCCATGAAAGTAAGCAATAAAGCTTCCCTGAAAAATGTTTTGCCCAAAGAAAACAGCGGATTCGGAAGCCAGTCTTTAGATCAAAGGCTTAAAATGATTTATACCAATTTTTATTCGCTTCAGAAAAACTCAAAAAACGGTATCTTCACGGCAGAATTAACAATCAATTTAGGAGAATTCTATGATAAAATGCGTTATTCTTGATGATGAATTGTTAGCGATAAGCTATCTTAAACTTCTCTGCGAACAAATTGATAATGTAGAAGTTGTAAGAGCTTTTAATGATCCTAAAATCTTTTTGAATGAAATTGAAAACATTGATTGTAACCTCTGTATTTTAGACATCGAAATGCCGGGAATGACTGGATTACAGGTTGCAGAACTGATTTCAGGTTCAAAAAAAATCATTTTCACCACTGCTTACAAAGAATATGCAGCCGAAGCTTTTGACCTCAATGTTGTGGATTACGTAAGAAAACCGATCAAAAAAGAAAGGCTGATTCAGGCATTTGAAAAGGCAGCCGATCTTTTAAGCAGTACTCAAAAGAAGGAATTCATTGAATGGAACACCAATATTGGTAAATCTACCATTTTCACAGAGCAGATTGCTTACATCAAAACTTCGGAAATCGACAGTCGAGACAAAGATATTACCCTGAAAGACGGAACAATGATCGTTCTAAAAAATCTCAATTTCAAATCCCTTTTGGAGATGCTCCCTTCAAAGGATTTTGCACAGGTCAATAAAAAAGAGATCATTGCTTTATCATCGGTAAAAGTTTTATCTACTAACGAAATTATTACAACCATTTCTACAGATTCCGATCAGTTTCTAAAGCTTCATATCGGTGAAACTTATAGAAATTCACTGATGGAAATGTTCGGAAAATAAGTCTGTTTCAAACCTTTCAGCTTTCGCTGCAAAATTCGGGAAGTTTATTACATCACTTTATTAAAGACATTTAGCTGGCTTATTTTTGCGAGCTTAATAAATGTTTTATCAATGAAAAAAGTTCTTTATGGGTGGGGAATTTTCATTTCCGGTCTTTGTTTGTCTCAGGAAAAAGATTCAAAAATAAAAGTTTCGTTTTTTGACGGAATTGCTGTTGCAGGATATGTTGATCACGGTGCATTTCTAAATTTCACCGGTCCGAATGTAAATTTCACATACAATAATACCAAAATGATGATTGGGATGCTTCCTTCTCTCAGAATAAAAAAAGACCAGTCTTCCGGAACCAAAAACAGTGCAGTAATGCCTACTTTGGGTGTTGGTTTTGCTGTGGTTTATAAAAAAATTGTTCTCCAAATTCCTTTTTATTATAATACAAAAACATCTAGCGATAACGGAAGCTGGAAAATGGGTCTCGGACTCGGATATCGTTTCAAATAAGAAAATATTTTCAGCACAAATTATAAAAAATCTTAAATTGCAAATCCCTTTTAGACTCTGAAAGGGATTTTACTTTTAAACAAAATTATATGAGAAAAACAAGTCTTCTTTTCCTTTTGATCTCGGCATTCACTTTTGCCCAGCAATCTGTTTTAGACCAGAAAATAAGCTCCATTATTAAAGATAAAAAAGCAACCGTAGGAGTTTCTGTTTTAGGATTTGAGGATGGATTTAAATATGATAAAAATGCTAATAAAAATTTGCCTACTTTAAGCGTCTTCAAGTTTCACATTGCTTGCGCGGTCTTAGATCTTGTTGATCAGGGGAAATTATCTTTAAATCAAAAAGTTGTTTTAAAAGAATCTGAATTATTACCAAAAACCTGGTCACCGATAAAAGAAAAATATCCTACAGGTGATATTGAACTGACTTTGGATGAAATTATCGACTACACCGTTGCATTAAGTGATAATAACGGCTGCGACAAATTATTAAAAATGATCGGTGGAACACAAACTGTTCAGAAATTTATGGATTCTAAAGGTGTAAAAGGCTTTCAGATCAAAGTAAATGAAGACGAAATGCACAAAGACTGGAAAAATCAATACAAAAATTACAGCACTACAAAATCTGTTGTAACTCTCCTTAAAAGTTTTGATGCCGGAAAAATTCTCTCGAAAAAATCAACTGATTACTTAATGAAAATCATGCTTGGAACAAAAACCGGAATGAATAAACTGGTAGAACAGCTTCCTAAAAACACTCCTGTTGCCCATAAAACGGGAGCTTCCGGGAAATATGATAATGATTTAACGGTTGCAGAAAACGATATGGGAATTGTTACCCTCCCTAATGGCAAGCATTATGCAATAGCTGTATTCGTAAATAACTCAACGGAAACAGATGTTGTAAATTGTAAGATGATTTCAGACATTTCAAAGATCGTTTGGGATTATTTTAATAAGTAAAATTTTAAGCTTAATTTTAAAACCATTAAAATGAAAAAAATATTTTTAGTTTTCGGAGTCTTTGTAAGTACATTTTTCTTTGCCCAGAAAAGTGAAAACTTCTATGAAATAAGCTACAACAGTATTTGTTGCGGACCGCCCTCCACAGCTCCGGTGATGAATTATGTTGAAACTTTTCAAAGCAAAAACAAAAGAAAAGCGATTGAAATCTTCAGACAGTCAGGTTTGGGAAGAGAAGGCGAATTTAAACTGTTTATCGGAATTGATGCACTTTCGAAATCTCAAAGAAGTAAGTTCTTAAAAGGTCTGGAAACAGCAGTAAATTCGCAGAATAATACAAAAAACCAAAACAGTGACGGAATCGTGAACTTCAGTTCTCAGCCTGTAAAAAAAGAAAATCTTAAGCAAATTAATAATTTAACTATATATAAAAAAGAAAAAGTAAAATGATCAAAAACATTGTCGTTATCGGAGCAGGAACCATGGGAAATGGTATTGCACACACTTTCGCACAAAGCGGTTTTAAAGTAAATTTAGTTGATGTATCTCAGGACGCTTTAGACAGAGGATTAAAAACGATAACCACTAATCTTGACAGAATAATTGCCAAAGGAAATCTTACAGAAGAGCAAAAAGCTGAAACCTTAGGAAATATTACGACCTTCACGGAACTGAAAAATGCGGTCACCAATGCTGATTTAGTTGTAGAAGCTGCGACTGAAAATCAGGATCTGAAACTGAAAATTTTCGCTCAGATGGATGAGTTTGCCCCTGAAAACTGCATTTTATCAACCAACACTTCTTCAATTTCTATTACAAAAATTGCTGCTGCGACAAAAAGAGCCGACAAAGTAATCGGAATGCACTTCATGAATCCTGTGCCGATTATGAAATTGGTAGAAATTATCAAAGGCTACTCTACTTCAAAAGAAACTTTTGCTTCGATTTATGAAATGAGCAAAACTTTAGGAAAAGTTCCGGTAGAAGTGAATGATTATCCTGGTTTTGTGGCCAACAGAATTCTGATGCCGATGATCAATGAATCGATCGAAACATTGTATAATGGCGTTGCAGGTGTTGAAGAAATCGATACCGTAATGAAATTAGGAATGGCTCATCCGATGGGACCACTTCAACTAGCAGACTTCATAGGTTTGGATGTTTGTTTAGCGATCTTAAACGTTATGTATGACGGCTTCAAAAATCCTAAATATGCACCAAACCCTTTATTGGTAAACATGGTAATGGCAGGAAAATTAGGTGTAAAATCGGGAGAAGGTTTCTACGATTATTCTGAGAGCAAAAAAGCCGAGAAAGTAGCGAAAATGTTTTCAAAATAAGAAAAATCCTCAGTGATTTGAACTCTGAATTTTAAGTAAATTTTTATTCATTGTTTTGAGACATTCGCTCAGTTTAAAAAATTGAATTCAACAAAATTATACCTCAAAGAGAACAAATACCAATAATTTTATTATCTTTGATTTAAAGTTAAAACATTAAAAAAATGAAATTACCAAAGTTTTTATTAGCAGACAATTCGGAATTTCCTGAAGATTTATTTGTAGTTCATACAGAATATCCAAGATTCATCTTAAACGTTGAAGAAGAGGAAGTTGAGTGGCTTGATGATTTGGAAGGTGACGATGAAGAAACAATGGCAGACGAAGCTACTAAAGTAGTGGAAGCAGCTTTCAAGTGGTGCGACGAAGAGTTGGCTAAGTACGACGAAGAAGAGGAAGAATAAGAAAATTCACTTATAAAAAGAAAGGAACTCATTGCGAGTTCCTTTTTTATTTTATTCTATTTATTCAGTTTTATTGAATTTCAATAACAACAGATTATCCTGATACAATTCTAAAGTAGTTCCAGAAACTACATATTTATTGGCTTTCTGAATCATATCCATAAAGTTTTTCTCAACGCTCATATTTTCGCAAGCCATTTTGGTAGATCCCATCTGCGACGGAGTGAAAGTTCCCGAAGCGGTTTCCATCACTACAGAACCGAAATATCTGTTGCAACCTGCATTACCATTCAGTTTTGATCCTTCAATATTCAATGTAGGAGTCTGTCCTTTTACGTTATCCGCTAAAGTCCATTTTGTATTGGCAATCGAGGGTTGTGCTTTACCCACTTTCGATGTTGACGAATTTTTCATTGTTCCGCACGATGCTACAAGCGCCATTGCGAATATTCCTAGAACTATATTTTTCATGTTACTTTTTGATTTAGCTCAAATTTACGGAAATTATTGATAAAAACTCCGAACAAATAAAAAAGACTACCTTAAAAGATAGTCTTTAGTATATATGAAATGAATATTTTTATCCTCTCAATTCTGCATTGAATTCTTTCTGGAAAGACTTAATTAAAGAATCCATCACCTGAGAAATTTCTTTTTCCTCAAGCGTTTTTTCTTCGTTTAATAATTCAAAGCTCATCGCATACGATTTTTTGCCTTCCGGAAGATTTTTCCCTTCGTAAACATCAAAAAGATTAATGTTTTTAATGAAAGGAGATTTATTCTTTTTAGCGGTCTGATACAGTTCCTGGTAGGTAATATTTTTATCAATCAACAATGCCAAATCTCTTCTGATCTTGTTGAATTTAGGAATATCTTTGAATTTCAGTTCATTCTTAGAACGCAATTCCTGAGCAAATTCAAGCTCGATTTCTGCATAGAAACACTCCTGGTCTACATCGAAATCTTTCAGCATCTGAGGAGCAACTTTTCCTATTCTTACCAAAGTTTTACCTTCAGCTTCATAAGCAATCGCATCAGAGAATCTTTCGTCATCCAAAGCAACTTCTTTATAATCAATGGTCAGTCTCTCCAACAAAACTTTTACATAAGCTTTCAGATTGTAAAAATCTGTCGCAGATTTTGGCTGCAACCAGTTTTCAGCAACATTTCTTCCTGAAACCAAAATAGCCAACTGCTTTCTCTCTTCGTACTTTTCTCTTTTGTGATAGATTTTTCCGAATTCGAAAAACTTAATGTCCTGATTTTTTCTGTTAATGTTGTACACCGCATTCTGCAAAAGACCTTCTAATAAAGACTTTCTCATAAATGCTAAATCTCCACTTAATGGGTTTAATAACTTCACAGCATCGGTTTCATCTTTTACAGAAGTCAACGAGTTATTCATCACTTCATTGAAGCCTAAACTCTGTAAACTTCTTGCCCACGAATTCTCCAGTTCATCCTGGTCGTTTGCGCTTAATTTCACAGGGGTAAAAGATATTTTTTGGGGAGCATCAATTTTGTTGTATCCGTAGATTCTTAAAATCTCTTCAATAACATCGATTTCTCTAGTTACATCAGCTCTGTAAGCAGGAACAGAGATTTCAAAGCCATTTTGAATTTCATTCAATACCTGAATTTCAAGTGCTTTTAAAATTTCTTTTACTTTTTCTCTGTGAATTTTTGTTCCTAAAATCTGTTCGATTTTTGAAAATCTGATGATTACATAATTATCTTCGATTTTCTTAGGATATTCTTCCAACAGCTCTCCTACTAATTTTCCTTCTGCTAATTCTTCAATTAATTTAATGGCATGAGTAATTGCTGTTCTTGTAATATTCGGATCAACCCCTCTTTCAAATCTGAAAGAAGCATCCGTATTCAAACCATGGAATTTTGCTCCTTTTCTTACCGCAACCGGATTAAAATAAGCGCTTTCCAGGAAGATCGTTTTTGTCTCGTCAGAAACTCCAGAATTCGCACCACCGAAAACTCCGGCAATACACATTGGGTTATCCTGACCGTCTTTAATGATTATTTCAGAACCGTTCAGTGTTCTTTCAACACCATCTAAAGTTGTGAATTTTGTACCTTCTGCAACGGTTCCTACTTTTACTTTTTTATCGGCAATTTTATCGGCATCAAAAGCGTGAAGCGGCTGTCCGAAACCGTGAAGAATATAGTTGGTAATATCTACAATATTGTTGATCGGGCTCAAGCCGATGGCTTTCAATCTGTCTTTTAACCAAGATGGAGAATCTGCCACTTTTACGTTTTCAATAACGGCACCGATGTATCTTGGCGTTAATTCTGTATCTTCGACTTCAAGAGTAAAATCGTGAGAACCTTCGTTGTTTAAAGCAACTGAAGACACTTTTTCAAAGTCGGATTTCTGCTTGTTTGTTGAAAGAAAGGCATACAGATCTCTTGCAACACCATAGTGTGACATGGCGTCGGTTCTATTTGGCGTTAAACCGATTTCCAGAACTTCATCATTCGTTAATTCAAAATAATCTGCAAAGTTTTTCCCGACTTCATATTTTGTTTCGTCTAAAACCATAATTCCGCCGTGATCGTTGCTCAAACCTAACTCATCTTCTGCACAGATCATTCCCTGAGAAACTTCACCTCTGATTTTAGCTTCTTTAATTTCGAAAAAACTTCCGTCTTTAGCATAAATTTTAGTTCCGACTATAGCAACAGGTACGGTTTGTCCTTCTGCAACATTCGGAGCACCACAAACGATGTTTAAAACTTTCCCGTTCCCAACATCTACAGTTGTTTTGTTTAATTTATCCGCATTCGGATGTTTCTCACACGTCAGAACTTTTCCTACAACGATGCCTTCAAGACTTCCTTTTACACTTTCAAACTTTTCTATTCCCTCAACTTCAAGACCGATATCTGTAAGAAATTCGCCGACTCTCTCGGTTTTCAAATCTGTTTTGATGTAGTCTTTCAGCCAGTTGCTTGATATTTTCATTAGTAGAAATTTTATAAAAATTAATCTTCAGATTTGTATTCGCTGTTTTTAACAACAAGCAATACCTCTGAATTTTGCGTCTACAAATGTCGTGTTTTTTTAAGAAATACCGAAATTCAAAAAGGTTAAAAAAATCATATAAAGGCTTATTTGGATTGAAGAAAAACTATTATCAGATAAATTTATTTTCTTGAAAATTTTTGGAGTCTTGTTGGAAAACACAAAGACGTAAAATATTTAATTCTATTATTTTGAAAATGATGCAAAGATTTTACCTCCCCACAGCATCACTTTTCTTAAACGCATCAACAGGTTGATAAGAATCATTCTTTTCTTTTTCTTTTTTATCTGAAATTAAAATTCCAAAAAGATGGTCTATTTCATGTTGGAAAATAACCGCTGTAAAACCCTCTACCATTTCTGAAAATTTCTGACCTTTTAAATCAACATATTCCAGCTGAATCACTTTGCTTCTGTAAAACTGGTCTCTAAATTCTGGAATCGACAAATCTCCTTCCGGACCGAGATTCTGTAATTCTGATCTCCATGTAATGACCGGATTGATGAAATATTCCAACGGTTCACCTTCTTTATCAAAACGCTGTACCCAAATTACTTTTCTATTGATCCCGACTTGCGGTGCAGCAATTCCTACTCCACCGTCGGTTGACAAAAGGGATTCTTTCATTCTTTTCACCAAAGTCGCCGTGTTTTTATCCAGTGGATCGATTTCTGTGGAAAGACTAAGTAAAGTTTTATGCTGATGATCATCCGTTGTCTGATAAATAGGTAACGCTGTATTGATATTTCCCTGATTAATCAGTTCTATCTCAGATTTTGAAAATTTTTGTGCGTTGATGAAACCGATGAATAGAACGAAAAGTATGGAGAGTTTTTTCATTTTTAAATTATATCAAACAAAGATAAAGATGTTTTTAAGTTTTGGCTAAAGCCAATGGAATTTTTCAAATTAAAAAACGGGCTAAAGCCCGTTTTTATTGAATATTTCAATTTGCCATTCTGACACAGCATGAATGACAGACCTCACCATTTTTTTTCTCGCAGATTTAGGAGATTTCGCAGATTTTTTTCTGCTTAATTTGCTCAATCTTCCAGAGTTTTAAAATTGGCTCTTTCTACTTTTTACTTGTCTCTTTAAACTTAATAGGTTTTCGTCATATCCGCCGGAACAATCAGATTAAAATCTGTTGGGATATAATCTTTTTCAGGAACTTTCAATTCAGAATTTTCAGATTCGAAAACGGAGATCACTGCCATTTTCAGATTCGGGTTTTTCTGTTTGATGTACCAGTAGATTCCACCAAATTCTTTGCTGTGGAAATTTCCGTTGTAATGAATGAAGGTTTTTCCGGGTTGAAGATTTTTCAGAATAGATTCTGCCATTGTAGCATCTTTTGTTGCCTGAGCTGAAATAAAATTCATCACTTTCGTTCCTTCTGCGTGATCACCCATCATTTTTTTCATTTCCTGATAGCCGGGAGTATCTAGCGTTACATTGATCGGCAACTGAGCGATGTAGGATTTTTCTTTTTCGCTTAATTTATTCAAAGATTCAAGACCTTCTTTTGCCGTTTGAGAAGCGTATCGTCTCGGAATATTGGTTGCGATAAAATTCAGATTTTTATCTTTTGCAAAATCAACCAGAGGCTTGTAATCTGTTGTATAATTGTTCCATAAACGTACTGAATCTTTCAGGTTTTTGGCTTCTATTTTACCTGCAAGATATTTATTAAGCTGAATCTGATTGTCTCTTTCAAACATTTCAGCTCCCAAAGTAATCTGCTTATTTTTTTTCTCATACAAAGCTTCTGTCACTTTCAACTGAAGCCAGTGAACGATTGAATTATTGTGCAGCTCACCAAAGAAAACCACATCATAATCGGCAAGCTGTTTGATCATTTTCTCGGTTTTAACCGCTTTTCCTTTTTGGTTATAAAACTGGTAAGGCTTAAAATTCTGGGCTTTAAATGCAGAGAATGATAAAACTAATATGGCAATAAGTATATTTTTCATCTTATATTTTTTGGTTATTAAACACGAAGGGCACAAATTATTTCACAAATATCAAAAATTATTATTGGATATCTTTTCGATAAATCGATATTTGTTTTTCCCATCGCATGAATGTAAATTTACAATAAGAAAAAGTAAAGTCACATAGCTAAAAAGTGAAGTTACAACTTAAGAATGTAAACCTACAATGCAAAAATGTGAACTTACATTACAAGAATGTAAACCTACAATGCGAAAATGTAAAGTTGCAACACATAAATGTGAATTTACATCGTTAAAATGTTATTTTGCAAAGGTTTAAACACTAATGACACTAATAATTTTCACAAATATCACAATTAAACTGATTAAAGACTTGTTAGTTTTTCGCAAAGGCGCAAAGATGTTTTTACTTCCATTCTTTTTTAAGGCGCAAGAAAATCAAAGATTTTCAGCAAATAATTAACTAATCGAATTAAGTAAATATGCAGTTTTTAAATTTTATCTTCGATAAAATCCTTGCGCCTTAAAAACGTAAGATTTCAAAACTTTTGCGTCTTTGCGTTTTCCAACACGAATATTACATTATCAAATAATTATAAATTTACAAATTAGTGTCGTTAGTGAAGAATACTTGTGCAATTTATGTTTCAAATAAAGCAAAAAAGACCGCTTTGAATTTTCATACAAAACGGTCTCGGCAAATCATTTAATTCTTATTTTTCTAAATCTGCTACAAGATCTTTCCATTCCTGCAGTTCAGGGATTCCCGGTTTTCTTTTTCCGAAGAACTGTACGATGAATTCTCCGTCTTTGTTGAATACTTCAATTGCTGTCACTTCACCATCTTCAGTCGGTTTTTTCACGATCCACGCTTCTGCAATTTTAGTTACGTCTAAATGCAAGTTGAAATCAGGATCCATTACGTTGAACCATTGCTGATGCCATAAGGTTTTCTTCACATTTCCTGTATGAATCTGAATAATTCCTCTGTTTCCAACGAAGATCATGATCGGAAGTTGTTTTTCTGAAGCATCTTCCAACACATTCACCACTTTTGAAGGATCAATTTTCTTAGCATAACCTTCCGGAGCGAGTCTCAAAGCCTGAGTTCTTGATACTCCGAATTTTCTGGTCATCATAAAGAAATCGTGCGTATCCTTTAGTTCTGTCCATGCTTTTTTGAAACCTTCAGCATCAATTTCTGAATCTGCTTTTTCAGGAGCTTTTGGAGCGACTGCTTCAAATTCTGAAACTTCATTTTGATTTTCAGCTTTAAACTGATCAACGATAACGTCGAATGCTTCAACATTGCTATCTTTTGTAAGGTAAATTTTATGAAGTGCTAAACCGTCTTTTCCGAAGAACTGAAGACTTCTTTTATCGCCTTCCACCACCGCAAAAGCAAACTTCCAGTGGTTCATAAAGATTCTCAAATCAATCTCTTCACCTACGAAAAGTTGCGCATGAGGACTGCTGAAATCACCATTCAGGTAAGTTCCTTTTCTTTCGTGAACACATTCATCATTTCTTGTAAGAGCCATTACTTTACCTAATTTTTCAACCTCCGTTAAGATATTTTGAAATTCAGGTTTTAAAACTGTTACACTTTCTCCTACGTTCGTTGCCAACAATTCAGCTTCGCTTACTCCCAACTGATCGGCAGCATTTCTTATTCTTAAATGTGGATTTTCTGCTTTCAGAGCTTCCCACTTTTCTTTTAAATCGTTAACTAATGTGCTCATTATTTATTTTTTTATGGTTAAAACTGTGTAAATTCTTTTAATGGTTTCGTCTCCGGTTTTACTTTTTATTTCTTCTTCTTTTTCGGAGATTTTCATTCTTTTAAAATGACTTTGAGAAATCAATTCTTCCAGTTCGGAGTTGTTGTAAAGCCTAAAATCATAAGCCGTAAATGGTAATTTCTCCATAAAATCTTTTTGGGCAAACGTTAAAACAAAAGTTCCGCTGTCTTTTAGAACCCTGTAAATCTCGTTCAGAAAATCGACAGGATTCTCCCAGAAATAAACCGTATTTACCGTAAAAATTTTATCGAAAACCTCATCCTCAAAAGGAAGTTTTTTTCCTTCATATAAAATAAATTCAACCTGATCTTTAAACTCTTTATTCAGATTTCCGGCTTCTTTATTCATGGTTTCAGAAATATCAATTCCTGTGTACTTCAGTTCTTTGGCTTTATCTAAAATATTTTTAAGATGTCCTGCGTTTCCGTGACCAATTTCAAGGATATGCTCATTATCTTCAATTAAAAGTGTTTTGATGCTTTCCCGAGTCATCCCAATATTGGTGGCATTCATCATTTCACCGATCTCAATGCCTTTTTCACCCTGTGGATTGGCAAGGTTCTGTGCTAATATTTTTAAATCTTTTGCTTCCATTTTATCCAAAAATAATCATTGGGGTAGCATTCACAGGATGCGGACAGATCGTGCATGGAAAGTTGTAAGCATGAGAAATATTCTCTGAGGTAAACACCTCTCCCGGAGTTCCGTAAGCCGAAACTTTCCCGCCTTTCATCAACAGAATTTTATCTGCAAACTGGGCAGCAAGATTCAGGTCATGCAAAACTACGATCGCTGAATTGGCATTGTTTGTAAATTTTTTAATGATTTCCAACGCTTTATACTGATGTTTTACATCAAGATTGTTTAAAGGTTCGTCCAAAAAGACAAGCTTTTGCTCGATTTCATTTTCAAGCTGAGCCATTACTCTCGAAAGATGAACCCGTTGTTTTTCGCCTCCTGATAAAGTGTTATAATCTCTTTCTTTCAGATGATAAACATCAGTTTCGTACATCAATTTGTTCATCGCTTCGAAATCCTCTTTTCTAGGTTGAGAATCAAAATAAGGATATCGCCCCATCATTACTACATCTTTTACCTGCAAAGGAATTTCATTGGAATTGTGCTGAGAAAATTTAGCTTTATGAACCGATAATTCTCTGACTTCCCATTCATAGATCGATTTATCTTTAAACAGAATGTTCTGCTTCCCGTATTTTACTTCATTTGCCAGTATACTTAATAAGCTTGATTTCCCGGCTCCGTTCGGACCAACAATAGCCAGAAATTCACCATAATTCAATGACACATCTACACCATCCAAAATATGGAAATCTTTGTGAAGGTAATTGATCTGATGCGCTTTTATCATTAGAGTGATTTTTTAAATTTAATTAAAATAGCAATGAAAATCGGACCACCCATCAATGCCGTCAAAATACCGATCGGTAATTCCGAAGGCTGTACAATACTTCTGCTGAATGTATCGGCAACCAAAAGCAAAATACTTCCGCAAACTGCAGACAAAGGCAAAATGAAGGTATAATTTGATTTAAATAAAAGCCTTAAAATGTAAGGCACAATCAAACCTACAAAACCAATCGTCCCTGAAAAAGCGACACAAGTTCCGACCATTAAAGCCGTTATAATCACAATCTGCTTTTTTAGTTTTTCAACATTGATTCCTAAATGCTGTGCATCTTTTTCGCCCAACATCATTGCATTTAAAGCTTTCCCTTTCGGAAGAAGAACCGTGTAGGAAATGATAACAACGACTGCCAAAACAATATTTTTCGTCCAAGTTGCAGCTGCCAAACTTCCCATATTCCAGAAAGTAAGGTCTCTTAACTGCTCATCTTTAGATATATAAATCAAAAACCCGGTGATCGAAAAACCGATTGCCGTAATCGCAACACCACTCAGCAACATCATGACAACATTGGTTTTTCCACCGCTTGTAGAAATCCTGTAAACCAGCATCATTGCCAATAAAGCTCCTATAAAAGCCGCGATACCTGTGAGTGAAAACTGAACCATCTCAGGAAGATATTCTTTGAAATACCCTCCTAAAACAATTGAAATTGCGGCAAGTAAAGTCGCTCCCGAAGTAAGACCTATTAAATCTCCCGTTGCCAAAGGATTTTTGAATAATCCCTGTAAGCTTGTTCCTGAAACCGCCAACATACTCCCAACTAAAATCGCCATCACAATTCGAGACGCTCTCACATCCCAGATCACATATTTATCGCTTAACTGTAAATTCGGATCTCCCTGAATAAACTGAATTAAAACCGTAAAAGGCGAAACCCCATTGAAATCATAAACGCCAACATAAAGTGCCACAATTGCCAGTATAACCAGCAAAAGGACACTCGTGACGAAATAAAAATATAATTTATTTTGTGTTTTCAACTAATAATTTGTTTAATGCAACTGCAGCCTCACCCAATCTAGGTCCGAAACCTGAAACTAAACCTCCGTCCATAGCGATAATTCTCTTGTTTTTACCCGCATTGGTTTGAGAAACACCAGGCATTTCCAAAGCGCCCTTATTTCCACCAGAACTTTCAAGACCTGATGAGAAAAAGAATAATACGTCCGGGTTGGCTTTCACAACCGCTTCCGGAGTTAAAGGTTTGAAATCTTCAAAATCATTTATTGCGTTTTCACCTCCTGCAAGGCCTATCAAAGCGGCCATTGGCGTATTTTTACCGGAAACCATCATCATATTACCTCTTGCGTAGATGAATAAGACTTTCGGTTTTTTAGCCATCGGCTGAATCTGTTTCAAATCAGCATCAATTTTATCGTTTAATTTCTGATAATCTGTGTTGCCGATAGCTTTTGCTACATCAGTAATCAATTTTTTGGTTCCTTCTACCGAATATTCCTGCTTGAAAGTCTCGGTTTTGATTCCTGAAGCCTTGATTTTGCCCATCAATTCTGGATTGATGTCTTTGTCTGAAGCTAAAATCAACGTAGGACTCACTGCCATGATCGGCTCAATAGTAATTGATCTTACGTGACCTAAATTCTCAGCAGAAGTTTTTAAAGATTCAGGATAGGTACTTGTAACATCTGTTGCTACAATTTCCTTTTCGTGGCCTAAAGCCGCTACGATTTCTGTAATTCCTCCATTTAAGGTTACAATTTTATGATTTGATTTCGGAGTTTCAGCAACCACTTCATTTCCGTTTTCGGTAGGTTTATAAGCTTCTTTTTTGCAAGAATACACTGCCATTAAAACAGAAGCTGCAAGGATGAATTTTTTCATTTTATACTGATTATTATTGGATTATTACAAAGGTTCAAATTCAAAGTTCGGATGACCACGTTCTCCGCTATCATTTTTCATTTTATTAAATCTTAATTTAAAATAAAATCCTTCGGCATCTTTTATCACAAAGAATCGATCGGTATGAACAAATGCACTTGATGTGGTATTATCCCCGGTTGTAGTTCTCCATTTCTCACCGATAGCTCTGTGATCATTAAAAATAAACTTTGTCTCGTCTATATTTGCCAGTTTAAAATTGTTGTATTCCTGATCTAAGTTTGAGCTTACTGTAACCTGATAAACACCAACACCACTTGCTGTATTTGTAATTACGTAATCTGCATAGAAATAGGTTCCCTGACTTACGCCATTTAGGAATACTTCATTAATAAAAGTTGTAAATCCTAAATCCCAGTTATTTTTTGTAGGATGAATATTTACTTTTGCCCCTTTTTCGATACTGAAAAAATTAAAGTTATAATCAGGATCTTTTGTCATGATAAACTCCTGATGTGTAGTATCATTAATATTGGCGTATTTAATTTTATAGCCATTCGCTATTCTTATAAACTGTACTTTTTTCCAGCCTCTCGCATCACCAACTAAGGTAACCGATCCGGGAGCCACTACAGTGCCGCTTGTAGGAAGACCTCTACCCATATTTACAAGATAGATCGGGTTTTCATTCTCATTTGTTTTAACCTCGGCAATTCCTGAAGTCTGTGCTAAAAAATTTCCGTTCGGATTATCTACAAATTGTAAATTGGTGCTTGTGAATGTTCCGACCTGTACTTGTGTCATTAAAGCATTAACGTCGGTCTGTTTTACATTATCAATATTTGTAGCGCCCGAAATTTCACCTGCTGCCATCGCAATTGATCCGTTCATAATAATTCTGAATTCATCACCGTTATAAAACCCAAAATCCCAGTCTGTTCTTTTATTGACACGTGAATCGCTCACGTTACTAAGATCGATCCAAACCTGATTAGGCTGTGTTCCGCCCATATTCTGCTCATCACCGTGAACATTGGGTGCTACTACAGAACCTGTCATTGGTGGTACTATAACAATATCTTCATCTGCAGGAAGACAAGACTGTACTGCTACAATGCTAAGAATAAATAATATTTTTAAATATTTCATATCTGATTTTATTTTTTAAAACTGAAACATTAACCTTGCGAAATAACTTCTTCCGTAGAATAGATTTAACCTGTCTGTTCCGGCATTATGACCTGTAGATGAAGCAGTAGAATTGTTTACACTCGTCACATCAAATATATTTTTCACACCTACAGAAAGTTCTAACCGTTTGTTCCAAAACGGCTGGCTCACGATAAAATCCATCATATGAAAATCATCCACTGTACCCAAACGGAAACCTTCGCCTGTATTTACATATCTTCTTGCCGGACCTGTGAATTTATAATATAGCGCAAAAGAAGTTAAAATATCTTTCAGCCTATAAGTAGCTGATGCTCCTGCCTGAAAGTTGTAATAAAAATCTGTAGGAGTAGAATACTCAAGCTCTGTCATATCAACAGAAGTACCCAATAATGAAGCTCTCAATCCTAAAGCAAACTGATTTTTATTGAAGTCTACGTTTGCAGAAAATAGCATGCTCTTGTACTTATCAAGATTCATAAACTTATATGTTGAAGGTTCTTTTACCATCACCATTTCTATTCTGTCTTTTACATCCAGATATAAAGCGTTCGCTCCGTAAGAAATCTTCCAGTCGTTCGATGCAGTAAAGCGCTGATCCCAGAGTGCACTGATGGAGTATCCTTTTTCAGGATTCAGGTTTGGATCTCCCTGAATATCGTGATTAATATTCACCATATAAGTAAACAGCTCATCATAAGTAGGATATCTGTTCGCAGTACCAAAAACAGCTCTTAAATTAGAATTTTCTGTGGTTTTCAGACGTGTGGAAATTGAGTAATTAAACTGATTATCAAATCGGTTGCTTGCTGAAAATCGTGCTCCGGGTCTTAATGAGAATTTATCTGAAACATTCCACTCCGCTGAAAGAAAATTTGAATAGGTAAAAATTGCGCGGTTGATATTTTCACTGTTAAATTCACCAGCAATAAGCGCAGCAAATCCGTTTGTATGATCTAATTCATACCCAAGCTGGAAATCAAACTTTTTATTATCTAAAAAATTACTGAACATTCCTCTAGAATAGATAACATCCGTATTGTAATAAGATCTCTCCTCCCCCTTTGTTCTGACAGATCTTTTAGGAATATCATAGTTATAATCAAAATATCTTCTATCCTGAGTCTGATAAGAGAAATCTCCCATATAGTTGATATGCCCTAATTTCGACTGAACATTTAGCTGATGAATCCATCTCTCCGTATTGTATTCTCTGTCTGTACTTTCGTAAGTGACACCTCCCATTCCGTCGTTAAGAGGTTCGCGAATCACAATTGGATTATAAAAATTGAATTTTTCGTTTAAATAAGAAACTTTGTAGAATAATGATGTTTTATTTTTTGTGTATCGGAGAATAGCTGATGCATCATATTGGTCTTTCGGATTCCAGTCCATCCCTCTGGTTCTGGTTTTATCTGAACTGTCAAAGAACTTATACCCTTCTCTACTTCCTTCATATCCCATGAACTGATTATGATTAAAGCTGATTCCTGCAAACCAGTTTGAATTTAAATTATAATCAACATTAAGATTCTGAATATGCCTGCCGTTTCCTTTCTTCTTTATATCATAGCTATCACGTACAGTTTCCTCCTGTAAAGATGCTCTTACGCTGATTTTTTTTGTTGTATTTTTCCTTGTAATGATATTGATTACTCCTGCAAGAGCACCATTCCCATATTCAACCCCCATGCTTCCTTGTACAATTTCTATTCTTTCGATATTATTAAGGCTCAGTTTAGTAAGGTCGATATTGTTTCCCAAGCCTGTATCACCAACAACCGGAATATTATCTATCAAAATCTTTACGTAATCTCCTCCAAGTCCTAAAATATTTGCTGTCGAGTTTCCGGAATCAGTATCCGGTGTGATCAATATGTTTAAACTTTGGTTTAAAACTTCTGCAACATTTGTAGCGGCCAAATTTTTAATCTTCTGAGCATCGATCACTTCTACTTTATAAATAGACTTATCGATTGATTGCTGCATATATTGTCCGGTAATAATAACTTCTTCTATTTTTTTCTGTTTTAGAGAATCTTGCACCTGCGCTTTTATACATAAAAACACAGACATTGTAAGTATAGAAAGTACTTTCTTCTTCATGGATGCAAAAAAATTTTGACAAATATAGCGTTTTATTTAGAACAATTAAAAATAATTATTTACTTTTGTAGAATAATTCTAAATAAACATAAAATAAATATTTTACTTATGAAAACAAAGCTACTATTAGCCTCTCTATTAGCTGTCGGTGTACAACAAACCGTGCTTGCACAAACAGATGCATTGGGTTACACCACCGTAAACCTTACAATGGGGCCTGCTTATGCAAATCGCGTATTCTTTGATTTTTCTGGTAATAATACCGTTTCTCAGGTAGGAGACAACTGGGATATTGCTTTCTATAGAAACAGTGCAATGGATGTGGGTGTAAAGATTAATGATGCGAAAAATGCAACTGTGTATCAGGTTTCTGCTACTCCATCAGATTTCGACACCGTTTTACCATCTCAGAAAAGCACTTGGGGTAGTCCACTTTACAATCCTGATATTACGACACGTATTCAGGACGGAGCATTTGATCAGTCAAATTTATTACCTGCAGGTCCTTTCAATTTCGGATGGGGCAACTATGATATCTTAACACATAAAGTAAACGGACAGGTAGTTTTTGTAATTGATTATGGTAATGAAAATTATTACAAATTCTTTATTTCTGAATTTTCTGCCGGTTATGCATTTAAATATGCACAATGGAATGGAACATCTTGGGGCGCTACACAAACTAAGACTTTAGCAAACGGTACAGATGATGCTTACTTCAACTATTTCTCGTTTACTACAGGAGATAAAGTTCCAAATATGGAACCACCAAAAGCTAACTGGGACTTAATGTTTACAAGATATTATACCTATTATACTTCTCCAATGGGTTCTATGATGTATAAAATGGCAGGTGTAATTCAGAGCCCGAACACAACCGTTGCGATGGTAAGACCAGAAACACAGGAAACCGCTACATTTACAGCTCCTGCATCAACCGCATATTCAAACAACATTACAACAATTGGTCACTCTTGGAAGCCAACGACTGGTTTTTACACCGATGCAGTTTATTATGTAAAACAGGGTTCTGAATATTACAGAATGTATTTTATTTCAAACGGTGGTACAACCAACGGAAATATGTACTTCAAATACAAAAATATTACCTCAACATTAGATATTACCGAAGTAAGCAAAAAAGCATCTTTCGGAATTTATCCGAACCCGACGACTGCTGATAAAAAAGTTACGGTTTTATTTGATGTAAAAGAAAAAGCAAACAACAAAGGAAGCGTTGAAGTTTATGATCTTACAGGTAAGAGTGTTTACAATGCAGAATTAAGCAATCAGACAGGCTTCTACAAACAAGATATGAATTTATCTCACCTTCCGTCAGGAAATTACATCGTGAAAATTTCTTACGGAGGCAAAACAGAAGCAAAAAAACTTATTGTAAAATAAGACGATGTAAATAGTGAATCAGCTTTGCTGTCAAGATTAAATTTTAAAATTGACAATTATCTGCAAAGCAAATTAACAATTTACTTTTTTAATTAATACTTTCTATTTTTTCTAATAAAAAGGCAGTTTCAAAGAATGATGAAACTGCCTTTTGACTTCTAGCTTCTAGCTTCTAGCAAAATTAATAAATCTTAAAACCTTTGTAAACCTGCGCCGATTCTTCAGAGATTTTGGATGCATTTTTTCTGAATTCCATTAAATGATCTGTTCCGTTGTGAGCATTGTGATGCTCTACACTTTCCCAAAGTTCAACAAGGAAAAAAGTTCCTTTATTTTCTTTGTCTTCGATAAGGTCGTATTGCAGGCAACCCGCTTCTTTTCTGGTTTCTCTTACCAAAGTCTGGAACAATTCTACAGCTTCCATCAGGTGATTCTCTTTAAACCTGAACAATGCAATGATATGTAAATTCATGTATTATTTTTAGGCTGTAAATGTAAATTATTTTTGATTTTATTCTAAAAACAATTCTGCAAAATTTTTCACAAAAAAAAATAATGTCTTTATTTTAAACGCAAAGGGCGCAAAGTTTTTTTAATATCAGCTTGTATATTTTCCGTTCGCAAAGGCGTTTGACTTCGTCGAATCTTCTATTTCACTCAGCTAAGGTTTGTAACACATTCAGATGACAAGCTAAATCTTGAACTTTAAATTTTAAATCTTGAATTAAAAAACTGATTTAAAAATCGTGATTGAGCTCATTACAATCACCAAAGTTCCGATGATGATGAACATGTTTTTCACAGGAAGCTTTGCAGTAAGCATTGCGGAAAAAGGCGCAGTAATAATTCCGCCGATCAGAAGTCCGAGAATAATATTCCAATGCTGAATTCCCAAAGTAAAAAAGAAAGTTACTGCTGCTGTAATGGTTAAAATAAATTTAGCAACCGTCGAACTTCCAACTGCAAATCTCGGCGTAAAAGAATTTTTAATTAAAGTTCCCGTTACCAAAGGTCCCCATCCTCCACCTGCAAATGAATCGATAAATCCGCCGATGATTCCCAATCTTGTAAGATTTGTTTTTTTCTTTAAAGATTTATTCTGTTTTGGTTTAAAAGCATTCGAGAAAATTTTAAATCCAAGATACAAGGTGTAGAAAGAAATAATCGTTTTGGTAATTTTAGAATAATATTCGCCTAAATAAGTGAGAGAAATAGCTCCGATAATCGCTCCAATTATAGCAGGAATGGCCAATTTTTTAACCAAACTTTTGCTGACATTTTTCAATTTAATATGACTGATACTTCCGGCTGCCGTCGTAAAACTTTCAGCAGAATGAATACTCGCACTTACTGCATGCGGAGGAATTCCCAAAAATAAAAGCGTCGTCGTGCAGATGACACCATATCCCATTCCCATTGAGCCGGCAACAACTTCAGCAAAAACTCCAACCAAAAGCATCCAGTAAAAAATATAATTGTCTTTGGCAAGAATTATCTGAAGTTCATCTAAATATCCCAAGCTGTAAAGCGATATAAATGCAATGACCAAAATAATGATGGTTATCAGAAGTACATTGAGCCTGAACTGAATTTTCGGGGTTATTACCATAAAATATAATGTTTAAAAAAATGAAACATTAAGGGATTTAATTTTTTAGAACTTAATTTGTTTACAAATCTTAATCATTCTTTATAATTTATCAATCTTAATGGTTAAATGCTTAGGTTTTAAAATTTATAAAATCATCAACGCACCAACGGTTGAATTGCTTGTTTCATCAATCAGAATAGCATTTCCGGTTGATTTGCTTTCCTCGAAACTGTCAAAAACCAAAGGTGACGCCGTTTTTAATCTTAATTTTACCACTTCATTCAGTTTGATACTTTCTGTAATTGGCGTTTGTTCAAGCGTATTCACATCAATTTTATATTCAATTTCTTTGATGATTGCTTTCAGGGTTTTGCTTTTATGCTGAATAAAATATTTGTTGCCTTCATTCAGTTCTTTTTTGTCGAGCCAGCAAACAACGGCTTCAAACTCATTTTCAACTTTAGGCTGCTGATTGGTTTTCACTAAAAAATCACCACGACTGATGTCTATATCATCTTCAACATGAATCACTGCAGGTTGGTTGGTAAATACAAATTCGGTTTCTTTTCCCCCTGTTTCTATTTTTGAAATTTTGGTCTGAATATTTTGTGGCAGAACTGTAATCTCGTCTCCTTTTTTATAGATTCCCGAAATCACTTCTCCGGCATAACCTCTGTAATCATGCAGTTCATCGGTTTGCGGACGAATCACATACTGAACCTGAAATCTAGGGTTTTCATTTTCCTGATTGCCGTTGATCTCTACATTTTCCAGAAAGTTTAAAAGTGTTTCTCCGTTGTACCAATCGGTTTTTTCAGATTTAGAAACAATATTATCTCCATGAAATGCCGAAATCGGAAAATAATTAACGTTTTCCAGCTTCAGTTTTTTAGCAACCAGTTCATATTGTGCTTTAATATCATTGAAAACTTCTTCGGAATAATCAACCAAATCCATTTTATTAATGGCCACGACAACATTTTTCATCTTTAATAATGAAGCAATAATCGAATGTCTTCTTGTCTGTTCAATTACTCCTTGTCTTGCATCAATAAGAATGACAATTAATTTGGAATTCGAAGCTCCCGTAATCATATTTCTGGTGTACTGAATATGTCCAGGTGCATCCGCAATAATAAACTTTCTTTTCGGCGTCGAAAAATATCGGTATGCCACATCAATCGTGATTCCCTGCTCTCTTTCGGATCTCAAACCATCTGTTAAAATCGCAAGATCAATTCCGTTTTCGTTTTTATTTTTTGACTGTTTCTCAAGCGCTTCAAGCTGATCGATCAGTATATTTTTGCTGTCGTAGAGAAGTCTTCCAATCAGCGTACTTTTGCCGTCGTCTACACTTCCTGCAGTTATAAATCTTAGTATGTCCACGTTTATTTTATTAGTAATGAGTAATTGGTGATGAGTAATTAGTTTAAGGTTAAGGTTAAGGTTGAGATTAAGGCTAAGGTTGAAAACTTAATTTTGTAAACTTCCAGCTTCCCTCATCCATCTTCCATCCTAAAAATATCCTCCTTTTTTTCTATCTTCCATCGCAGCTTCGGTCACTTTATCATCGATTCGGGTTTCGCCACGTTCGGAAATTTTTGAAGCAGTAATTTCGTTTACAACCTCATCCAAAGTTTCGGCTGAACTTTCAACAGCTGCAGTACAGGTCATGTCTCCTACTGTTCTGTAACGAACTTTTTTATTCACAATCGTATCGCTTTCATCAATCTGGATAAAATCTGAAACGGCAATCAATTGTCCGTCATATTCAATCACATCACGGTTGTGGGCAAAGTAAATTGACGGAAGTTGTATGTTTTCTTTTTTAATATAATTCCAGACATCCAATTCTGTCCAGTTTGAAATCGGAAAAACTCTTACGTTTTCTCCTTTATTGATTCTTCCGTTGTAAATATTCCACAATTCGGGACGCTGAAGTTTTGGATCCCATTGTCCGAACTCATCACGAACCGAGAAAAAACGTTCTTTAGCTCTGGCTTTTTCTTCGTCTCTTCTTGCTCCACCAATACATGCATCAAACTGAAATTCTTCAATGGTGTCTAATAAAGTATGTGTTTGAAGCCAGTTTCTTGAAGCAAATTTGCCTTTGGGTTCGGTTAATTTTTTAGCTTTAATCGTATCTTCTACTTTTCGCACAATTAATTCGGCGCCAAGACTTTCGGTAAAATAATCTCTGAACTGCAGTGCTTCCGGAAAATTATGTCCCGTATCGATATGTACAAATGGAAAAGGAATTTTCATCGGAGCAAAAGCTTTTTTAGCCAAATGAACTAATGTAATTGAATCTTTTCCGCCACTGAAAAGCAAGGCAGGTTTTTCAAACTGAGCCGCAATTTCGCGCATAATGTAAATGCTTTCGGCTTCCAGTTGTTCGAGATAATTTAGTTTATAGTCACTCATTATTATTTGAAAGATTAAATGTGAATTAATGTGAATGCAGACCGCATTCTTTTTGTGAAGTTTCCCACCACCAACGTCCTGCTCTGGGATTTTCGCCTTCTTCAATAGCTCGAGTACAAGGTTGGCAACCTACACTTATGAAGCCCTTTTTGTGTAAAGCTAGTTCCTGAACTTTATTTTGTTCCAGATAATTGAGAACGTCCTGATAAGTCCAGTTGATTAATGGGTTGTATTTGTATAGATTTCTTTGCTCATCCCACTCCAGAATCGGCATATTTTCACGGTTTTCCGATTGTTCGGCACGAAGCCCGGTAATCCAGACTTTAGCACTTTCCAAAGCACGGTTTAAAGGCTTCACTTTTCGGATGAAACAACATTCCTTCCTATTTTCTACGGAATGATAGAAAGCGTTAATTCCTTTTTCTACAACATATTTTTCAACATCGGAAGATTCAGGAAAATAAACTTCAGTTTTCTTTTTGTAACGTGAATTGTTTTTTGAAAGTAAATCGTAATGCTCATAAAAAAGTCGACCTGTGTCTAAGGTGAAAACTTTTATCGGTAAATCATTTTTAAAAATAGCATCGGTAATAACCTGATCTTCCTGACCAAGTGAAGTTGAGAAAACAACTCCTTCTAAAATTTTAGACGAAATAAACTGTAATCCGCCTTCTAAACTAAGCTGCTGTAAGGTATTTATATCTTCTTTTGAAAACATAATTTTTTGTTTGATACCAACAAATATCGAACAAAAATATTATCCTACCAAATAAGTAGACTTGTGAATTTGAAATTTATGATTTATTTAATCAATCAAATCCAGCAATGTTTTCTCTTCCAGAATCTTGAGTGAAGCATCTCTTACCTCTATCAAAACATCGTGTAAGCTGCAATGTTCTTCATTGCAATCTGCACATTTTTCGTAAAAATTAAGACTTACGCAAGGAAGCATGGCAATCGGACCATTCACGAGACGTATAATCTTTGCAAGATTTACATTTTGAGGATTTTCTTTAAAAAAATAACCGCCTCCTTTTCCTTTTTTACTGTCGAGGATGTCAGCTTTTTTCAGCTCGAGAAGAATATTTTCAAGAAATTTCAACGGAATTTTCTTATGTTCTGCGATTTCCGAAATAAGAATCGGGCCTTCATTTCTCTTTTCTACGAGATACGAAAGCGCCTTAAAAGCATATTGAGATTTTTTTGACAGCATTTCAGCAAAAATAGGAAAAGTTTTGGTAAAGAAACAAGGTAAAAGTAAAAAGAGCCAAGTGAGATAGCAACATCGAAAGTTTATGAGGAATTGTTAATAAATTTAAACTTCTTTTACTTGTTTCTTTTGCCTTTTTACTTGGCTCTTTTTACTTGATTCTTTTTACTTAAATTTGTTCCATGTTCAGTAAACAGGAAGCACAGCAATTAAAGAAAGAATTTTGGACGGCCTTCGGAAAATCGTTTCCGAGAAAATGGATTTTGTATGATACTAAGATCAAGGATCTTTCGTTTAAGTTTTACGCTGACAAGAAAAAGGCAGAAGTTTCTTTGGATATCGAAATGAAAGATGAAGTTTTTAGAGATGCTTATTACAATAAAATCTGGTCGCTCGAAGATATGCTGAAAGATTATATCGGTGATTTTCATAAAGAAGAGTTTTATACGTTGGAAAACGGAAAAGTCATTAGCAGAATCTGGGTTGAAAAAGAAGGAGTTTCTGTTTTCAATAAAAACACATGGCAGCAAACCTTTGAATTCTTTGTTGAAAAGATGGATGGCTTTGAAAGGTTTTATTATGAATTTGAGGATTTTATAAAAGATGTTTAAATCATGATTTTAGAAATTTTAGCAGAAATATTATTTGAACTGATTTTTTTCAAGTTTCCTTTTTACATTTACAGGAAAGCTAAATTGTTTTTTATTAGGAAAAATAAAATTAAAAAAATACTCTAAATAAACCATGAAAATCAGATATTGCTGGAGATGCAGAACAGATGTTCCTATGCTTGATTCTGAGGAAGGAAAAGTTGCTTCAAAGTTATTGGCTGAAGGATTTAAGGAAAGTAAGAGACAAAGAAAGCATTCACCTGAAAATTTCAGAAAATTGCTTGATTATTATAAAGATTTAACAGGTTATGAAGAAACAAACCCTAATGCAATTATGCATCATTTTATAGATATGTATGGTCCTGATTGTGAAAACTGTGGAAAACCTTACAGAACTGAAACTGCTACTTTTTGTCCTAAATGTGGAAATAAAAGAGAAATATAGATAATAAACTTTAGTATAACAAAACACACTTATGAAAAAAATTATTTTACTGCTAATTCTATTGATATTTCCCTTATTTTCAGCTCAAAACGTTTTCAAATCACAAAAACAAATCTACTTAGCTGAATATTATGCTCATCAAAAAGAGGATAAAAAAGCTTTGAAGCATTATTTGGAAGCAATTAAAATCAATCCTAAAGTACTGATAAGTGATTCATATTTAGAAGCTGCAACAGTAGCTTTTAAATTGAAAGACAATAAAATAGCTAAAGAACTACTTACAAAAAGTATTACCAAACAATTAGCTCCTTTTGATTTTTTAAGAGAATTTAAAAGTCTTCAACCTTATAAGGATTCAAAAGAAATGAAAGAAGTTCTGTCTCAATATGACGATTTGGAAAACCAGTATTACAGAGAACTTAAAAATCCTGCAGCCTACATGGAAATTCAAAATATGATTGCTTTAGATCAACTCATTAGGGAAGAAGATAAAGTTTTTGATAAATTAGCAGAGAAAACAGATTCTACAAACATCACAAAACTGATGGAACTTACTAAAAAATATGGCTGGGAATCTAGAGCATGGCTTTTATTGTGGCATCATCGCACATCTTTCAAAGGAAATGACTTTGTCTGGAAGTTTTTCTTACCCTATCTAAAAAATGCAATTGAAAAAGATCATATTAATAAAGATTTTTTTGTTGATTTTGAAGAGTTTGATAAATCGATGAATGATTTTAGAAACCAAACAAAGTCTGGTTCACTTTATACTTCACAAAGTCTTGGAAATATAAATCGCAACACCGATTTCATCGATATCAAAAACCTGGATAAAAGAAGAAAATCCGTAGGTTTGCCCCCGTTATATTTTGATCATTTGGTTTATGGTTCAGAGCTTCCCAAAGATTATCAGTACAATCCCGAAAATCTTATGACAGATTTGGAAAATTTATAGTTAAAAAATTTTAAAATAAATAAAACTAAACTTCTGTTTAATTTATTTCCGTATTTTAGTAATCCAAAACATTAAAATCTATCTATTCATCAAGCTTTTGGGCAGAATATTTTTTAATGTTTATTTTAAACTAAATCACAAATCTTTACAATACAATGGAAAACAACTCGTTTATTTTCTCAGACGGAGCAGACCCCAAAATGATTGCAGCATACAAAAAAGCACAGGAAACCTTTAAATATTTCTGGAGAGAATTGTCTTGGGAATACCGAAGAGTTATTCCCGCATTGAACCTGGCTTGTGTAAAAGCTCAGTTTTCTGAAAATCATCCCGATTCCGGTGAAAAAATCGTAGAGCATATGTGGCTGAATGACATCAGTTTTGATGGCGACACCGTGAGCGGTATTCTAATTAATGAACCCAATAATCTTACCACAATACAACCGGGAGATTATTTTGAAATTCCTCTGAATGAAATCAGCGACTGGCTTTTTGCAATTACGCCAGCTCAAAAGAAAACCAAAGGACTTTCTAAATTATTTTCATCTTCATCAGGACCTATTCCAAAAGCTTATGGCGGATTTACCATCCAAAAAATGCGTGCCGATATGTCTGAAACCGAAAGAAGAGAGCATGACGAAGCTTGGCAACTGGATTTTAGAGATTTTAATGACATCGAAATTGTCAACGAACAAAAAGAGTATCCCGAAAACCTCATCGAACATCCGATGAGCAAAAATATGCAGGAAAGTTTTGTGAAATTTCTAAGTGATTATCCAACAGAACTGACAAATGCTGATGAAAACGGATTCACGCTTCTTCACACAGAAACCATTGCAGGAAATCTAAGCTCGGTAGAAATTCTTCTTCAGTCAGGAGCTGATAAAAATTTAAAAACCAATAAGGGAAAAACAGCTTTGGATTATGCAAAGCAACTTAATTGGGAACATCTGATCCCGGTTTTGGAAAATTAATTTAAAAGAGAAGCTTTCGGGTTTCTCTTTTTTGTTTCTTAAGTTTTCCTTAATTGGTGATATTTAAATAAGCTTTTTATATCTTTGGATGCTTGAAATAATGATCAATAAAAGATTTAGCCAATTGACTCATTAGTTTTTAAATAAAGAATATTTACTTGCAAAAAATTTACAGACATTTTCAATTCAGATTTAATCAGAGTTTCAGGATTTTTAATTTTAATCCGAAAGTCAGCCTGCCTGTATTTCTGATTTTTGGAGTATTGATGATCATTGAATTACCCGAAATATATCTTTATCCTCTACTTTATTTTTCATTGGTGTTAGTTTTTCATATTAACAGAAAAGACATTCCGTTTCTGAAGAAAATATTTATACATAACTGGAGACTAATCATTTTCCTCGAATCTGCCATTATTTATACCATTATTCTAATGGCAAACATCAATTACAAGATTGAAAAATTTGGTTTAATGATGTTTGGATCAGTAGTTTTATTGTGTTTTTTACAGCCAAAACCCCAACCTTTCCCTACTCTGCAATGGAATTTTATTTCTAATGATTTATTTGAATGGAAAAGCTATCTCAGAAAAAATACATGGATGTTTATTTTGACTTACCTTATTATAATTGCATCTGCTTATTATCCTGCGAGTCTTATTTTATGCGGAATTTTCCTGCTTGATTATTTATCTCATGTTTACGAACATAACGAGAACAAAGAAATGCTTGAAGTGTATTTCAAAAAGATGTCTTTTAAATATAAAATCTATAAAAATCTGATATTCTTCAACTCACTCCTTTTACCGACGTACATCGTTTTTATAATCATAAATTTTAACGAAAGTCTGTATCTGCTTTATTATATTTTCTTTATGAATCTTTATTTCTTGCTGATTATTACGAGAAAATATAAATTGTATCATCATCACGAAAAGTCAAGTTACTTCAGCATCATCGTATTTATTGAATTTTTCACGTACAGCATGTTGATTATCCCTGCATTTATTATGATTCGTTTACATATGAAAGAAGCTCAGCAAAACATTAATCAATATGTTGGAAATTAGAAATCTGTCGGTCAGTTTTAAAGATAAAAATGTTCTTCAGGATTTAAATTTAAAAATTGAAGAAGGAAAAATTTTAGGCATTTTAGGTAAAAACGGAGCCGGAAAAACTACTTTTTTTGAATCATTGTATCAAAGTCAGAAATACAATGGAGAAATTTTGTGGCAAAACAAAAAAATTCTTCGTGAAAATATCTCTTACCTTGAAACTGAGAACTATTTCTATCCATACATTACCGGAAGAGAATATCTGTCTTATTTTTCAAAAGAAAAGCTTGCAAAAACTATTGAATTGGCTGAAAAATTCCAGCTTCCGCTAGATAAATACGTGCAATATTATTCGAGCGGAATGAAGAAAAAACTGGCTTTGATCGGAATGTTGATGCTTGATAAACCGATCAATATTTTAGACGAACCTTTTAATGGAGTTGATTTTGAAGGTGTTCATTTATTGTATGATATTATTTTAGAATTAAAACAAAACAATAAAACCGTTATTATCAGTTCTCATATTATTGAAACGCTTTTTCACACCTGCGACAGAATCGTCACTTTAGAAAACGGAAAGATCAGCAATATTTTTGAGAAAGAAAGCTTTGAAGAGCTGAAACATTTTAAATTTTAAACTACAAAGGTAGCGCTCCTACGGACCGCGCCATCCAAAATACATAATCATTCTACAAAGATTTTACTTCTCCGGAGAAAGTAAAATCTGTCATTTTACAAATGAAAAAGACATCTGCATTTCTACAGATGTCTTCCTATTTTTATTACTGATCAGATTATTTTTGGTCAGCTTTTACATCGATAGCAATTTCGATGTCTTTGCTGATCATCCACTCTGCAGGATCAGTTTCGTCGGTTCCGAATTTGATTCCCCAATCAGCACGATTTACTGTGAATTGAGCTTTTACAGTTGCAGATTTTTCAGCGATATCTACTTTTGCAGGGAAAGTTACGTTCATTGTTTTACCAAGAAGAGTAAGGTTTCCGCTTACTGTTTTGTTTGCTCCGGCTACAGCATCTGCTCCAGGAGTTGCAAGATCTTCCACTTTAGTGATTTTGAAATCAGCCGTTGGATGTTTCTCTACGTCGAAGAAATCAGCATTTTTTAGGTGACCTTCAAGATCTGTGTATTTCTTGTCTTTTTCAGTTACAGAAGCGGGGTCTACTTTTAGAGATTTCATGTCGATTACAAATTCTCCGGATGCCAATTGATTATCATTAACAGACAATTCTCCTGTACTTACGTTAAGCGTTCCCCAACGTGGAGCAAAACCTCCTTTGTGGAAAGCTTTCCAGTTTACTTTAGAAGCTGTAGTATCAACAGTGAATACATTACCTTGCTTTTCAGCTACAGTTTGTTCCTGACCTGCAGTTGCAGCTTCTTTTTTATCACCACACGATGCAAGAAGTAAACCTAAACTTGCCAAAGCGATTACGCCAATTTTCTTCATTTTTTAAAGTATTTAATATTAATATTATTTGTTGTTACTGTTAAAACCACAAAACAATTATTTTATTGTTTCGACTTTGCAAACCTCCGAAAAAAACATGATCCGAATCATTAACATAGGGTAAGAAAACTAAAATTATAAAAAAGATTTGAAAAACTGTGTTTAAATCATTATTAAATTAAAGAAATATGAATAATTGACGACAATTCAGAAGGTATAACTTTTCTTTCACAGGTGATTTTACTTAAAGATTTTTCTATATTTGAAGAATTACTAAAACTAAAAACCATGCGAAAATTTTTGCTGTTCACCATTATTCCGATTTTAAGTTTTTCTCAAGACAGAGATGCCGCTGAAAGAAAAGTTACTGACGGTGTTACTCTTCATGATGAAGGTAAATTTAGTGAAGCTCTTGACAAATATGACGAAGCCCTAAAACTTGATAAAAATAATCTGCTTGCACTTTCAGAAAAAGCAATGACCCTTGAAGCTTCAAAAAAATACGACGAAGCTATCGATATTTGCAAATTAGCAATCGCAACACACCCAAAAGAAGATATAAAAACCATTTATCTTACTTATGGCAACAGTTTAGATCATGCGCAGAAACCAAAAGACGCAATAAAAATTTATGATGAAGGAATAAAGAAATACCCGGAATATTATCAGCTTTATTTCAATAAAGGAATTACTCTCGTGAATGAAAAACAAATCGAAAAATCTTTAGAATTGTTTCAAAAATCAGTGACGTTGAATCCTAATCACGCTGGTTCTCTCAATGCTTTAGCAGCACTAAACCGCGACAAAAGAATCATATCTATTTTAGCTTCTTTAAGATATCTTTCTATTGATAATAAAACTTCACGGGCACAAGGAAATTTAAATTCTGTAATTGATCTAATGAAATTAGGTGTTTCCCAAACTGATGAAAAAAATATCACTTTAACTATTGACCCAAAAACAGTTGAAGATGCGGGTAAGAATAAGAAAGGAATGGATAATTTTTCGACAGTTGATATGGTTTTATCAATGACTGCTGCATTGGATTTTGACGAGAAAAACAGAAACAAAACACAGTGCGAGAAAGCTATTGATAAGTTTGAAAGTATTTTTGCCGTTTTGAAAGAAGGGCAAAATGACAATAAAGGCTTCTATAGGGAGTTTTTAGCACCTTATTTTATTGAAATGAAAGAGCAAAAATTAACAGAGCCTTTTACCTATATTGCTTTTCTGCCGTCCCAGACTGAAGATGTAAAAAAATATCATCAGGATAACGCAAAAGAAATTCAGCGTTTTTATGATTGGAGCAAAAATTATGTTTGGAAATAATAATTTAAACAAAAAAAAGAGAAACCTCACTGTTTCTCTTTTTATATATTCTATCCAAATTTCTTTTTTCTCAACCAGAAGAACAATCCTCCTAAAAGTCCGATGATTGCTAAAGGCAACAGTAAATTCAGGTATTGCCAGTTTGTTCTCTCATCATTAATTCTTTTTCTGTCGAGAAGACGTTCTTCGATGTTTCTGTTTCGCAGTTCCATCAGATTGCTGTCATCGAGAAGATAATCTAAAGCATTTCTCAGGAACTGTTCGTTACCAAACTGTTCGTCAGTCAGCATATCAACTCCTAAAGGTAAAGCCTGTCCTTTGATGACTTTATTTCTACCCACATCTCCGTCTGCAATCACAATCATTTTATTTTCAGGACTAGTTGCTTTAAAGCCTGGATACGATTTTCTTTCAATTCTTGAAGCATATGCCGAATTAAATTTCCCTTCCAAAGCCACTGCAAAAATCTTTGGAGTGCTTGGTTTTTCCATTTGTCCGAGACTGTCGACACTTGCAATTTCTTTGAGTTCAACATAATTCGGAACCTGCTTTAATAAAGTTCTTTCACTCGATTCAAATAAAACATGGGTTTTAAATTTCTTTCCGCCTAAAGTATCAATAGAAGTTGGAAATTCTAATTTTACAGGATTGATATTTTTTGTAATCGGATGGTCGTGTTCTGCAATTCCTAAAGGAAAATACGGCCATGGAAGACTTGAATATTGAGCATTTCCACCCACTTCACCGGTTACTAATTTTAAAAGCGCATATTTTTTCACATCTTTTACCAAAGCCGGATTGATTCTTAAACCATAATTGAAAAAGAAATCAGTCATGTTGATATCGACTGGGAAAGGCATCACTTTTTTAGCTCTTGTCAGCGTATCCATTTCAGCATTTACAGCATCGATCATCCAAAGTGTTTTACCACCGTTCATGATATACTGATCCAAAATTACTTTCTCGCCGTCTGTAAAAGCTTTTCTAGGTTTTGCAATCACCAGGGCACTCATTTGTTTCAGTAACGGAATGTCTGCCTGAGTAATTTCGACATTGTTTTTAGGAACAATCGGACCTGCGTCATAGCTCTCGGTCGCCAATCTCATAAAGCTTTCAAATTCTGTAGGGCTTAATTCGTCCTGATTAACCAGAATTCCGACTTTTTTTCTTTTATCTGTCGCAACTGATTTTATATTTGAAACTAAATTATATTCTAAATTTTCTATCGACTTTCTTAGCTGATCATCTGCATTGATATTCGCCTGCTGCACCACCAACGGAATAGAAATTCCTCTTTGGTTGTATTTTACCACTGCATAAGGAAACAAATAGATCTGCGTCATTTTACCATCTTTGAAATCCGGAAGTACTGAAGGCTGCATTCCCATTGCCATCAAAGTATCCTGAGACATTTTGGTTTTCATGGGATCGATGAATTTAAAATCAATTTTCGGATTGATCTTTCTGAATTCTTCGAGCATAAATTTAGTCTCACTCTGAAGCTGTTTAAAGCTTGCCGGAAAATCTCCTTCAAGGTAAACATCAACGGTTAAAGGCTTTTTTACTGATTTTAAAACTTTGATGGTACTTTCTGAAAGAGTATATCTTTTTTCTTTGGTTAAATCTAATCTGATGCCCGAAAATGCAAGAACCAATGCAATGACAAAAGTTCCTATCAATAAAATTGCAGATGGAGATTTTAGGTTGATCTTCTTCATGTTTTTACTTCTTTTTATTGATAAAATGATTAGACAACGTTAGCGTAAGACCGATGATGAAAACAAAATAAGCAACATCTTTAAAATCGATAAGACCTCTTGTAAAGCCTAAGAAATGCTGGTAAAAACCTACATTCTGCAAAATAAAATCTGCTCCGCCCAACAATTTATAACTTGCCAACTGCTCAATCCCAAAATACATGATGAAACACATGAAAACTCCCAAAAGATAAGCCATGATCTGGTTCTGAGAAAGTGAAGAAGCTAAAATTCCCACTCCGGAAAATGCCGCAATCAGAATAATTAAACCAAAATAACTCCCAAAAGTCATTCCCATATCGATATTACCTTCCGGAACTCCCAAAACATACACTGTATAAAAATAAATAACAGAAGGAATCAGACACAATATTCCGACAACCCAAACCGAAAGAAATTTCCCTGAAACCAATTCTGAAACTTTCAGAGGTTGAGAAAATAACCAGTTTAAAGTTCCTGTTTGTTGTTCTTCCGCAAAAGTTTTCATCGACAAAGCCGGAATAATAAACATCAGCAACCAAGGTACTAAAACGAAGTAGCTCTGTAAGGAAGCTAATCCAATGTCGAAAATATTAGAATCATTCTCGAAAAAAAACAGAAACAGAGTCGTTATCAGACTGAATGCCGCAATGATGATCCATGCGCTCCAGTTCCCGAAATAACTCCAAAGTTCTTTTTTTAATATTGCAATCATATGTTGATTTGAAATTTAAGATTAATAATCAGATTTGAGATTCGAAGTTTGATATTTGAGATTCATCCTGTCACTACATTTTACATTCTCTTTTCTCATCGACTCTTTCCATCTGGCTCTTTTTACTTATTACTTGTCTCTTTTACTTTTATTCACCAGCTTCACTGTCATCATGATTAAAAACACAAGAACGAAAAATCCGGTAATTAATTGCCACCAATATTCTATGACCTGAGATTTTAAGATAACCGTAAACACGACCAAAAATAAAATAAATGTGGCAATTTCGTTTGCCTGTCTCAATTTTAAATTGGCTGTTTCTAAAGTATTTCCTTTAAGCTGGACTAATTGTTTCACTTTTTTCCAGCACCAGTAATGATAAATTGCCAACCCTACAAGAAAGGTAAGTTTTAAATGAAACCACGGCGTTTTCATTAAACCTGTATTCAGAAATATCATGATAATGCCACAAACAGCCATGATAATTCCTGCAGGAACGGTAATGATGTTCCATAATCTTCTCGCCATGAAAGTGTATTGCTCTCTGAGAATCAGCTTTTTTTCTTCTGAGAAAGCATCAGTATCTTTATAGTACACAAAAATTCTGACGAGATAAAAAACTCCCGCAAAATAACTGACCATAAAAATAATGTGCAACGCCTTGATGATGGTATAAAGCATCGTAAAAATTTGTGTGCAAAGATAATGATTTTGTTGATGAACTTAAGGTAAATTGAGAAATCAATGTATCATCTTCATTTATTTTATCCTTTTCTTTATGAAATTCTAATGATGATATTGCTTAAATTAAATTTCGGCTAAAGCCAATGGAGATCATTTAAAATAAAAACGGGCTAAAGCCCGTTGCTATTGATGAAAAGAAAGACTGTCAACTTTCTTATCGTCGGTATATTTTTTAATATATTTAAGTTTGCCGTTTTCATCGTAAAATTTCCAGTCACCGAAATAATACCAGTGACGTTCGTTTTCTGAAATATCGAGTTTGCTTTGTCCACGTTCCATAATATTACCATTTTTATGATAAACGAACATTTTGGTTTGCTTCTTCCCTATTTTTTCTTTTTGATAAAGCCTGTTTCCTAAAAATGTTTTCCAGACTCCTAATCTTTCTCCTTTTTTATATTTTCCGAAAGTGACCAAAGTATCTTTTTCTACCGGATATTCTTCTCTCCATTTTCCGTGGCGTTTTTGAGACTTTTCAGAAATCTTGATATATTGATTCATCTTGGTTTTACAAGAAATAAAAACTGTCGCCGAAATTATTATTAATAAGAAATTTTTAAGCATAAAAAAACAGAATTTCTGTAAAGATAGAAATTCTGTTTTATTCTACAAATGTAGAAGTGTTTATTTTATGAAATTACTCCCAAATCTTTTCCAACTTTTTCAAAAGCAGCAATGGCTTTATCCAAATGTTCTCTTGTATGCGCTGCAGAAAGCTGCACTCTGATTCTCGCTTTCTCTTTTGGTACAACCGGATAGAAGAAACCAATTACATAAATTCCTTCATCCATCAATTTCTCAGCCATTTTTTGAGCTAATTTTGCATCGTATAACATTACTGGAACAATGGCAGCATCTCCGTCAGGAATGTCGAAACCTTTCGCCTTCATTTCTGTTCTGAAATATTCCGCATTTTCCATTACGGTATCACGAAGTGAAGTATCGTCAGAAATCATTTCTAAAACTTTCAAAGCTGCACCTACAATTCCCGGAGCCAAAGAATTTGAAAACAAATAGGGTCTTGAACGCTGTCTCAACATATCGATAATCTCTTTTTTACCGGAAGTAAATCCGCCTAAAGCACCACCCAAAGCTTTTCCTAATGTAGAGGTAATAATATCTACTCTGCCCATCACTTCATTGGCTTCGTGAGTTCCACGACCAGTTTTTCCAATGAAACCAGTTGCATGAGAATCATCAACCATAACCAAAGCATCATATTTATCTGCCAAATCACAAACTCCTTTTAAGTCTGCAACGATTCCGTCCATTGAGAAAACGCCGTCTGTAACGATAATTTTAAATCTATGATTTTTTTCTGAAGCTGCAATCAACTGAGCTTCAAGATCTACCATATTGTTGTTTTTGTAACGGTATCTTGCTGCTTTGCAAAGACGAACTCCATCAATAATCGATGCGTGATTCAGTTCATCAGAAATAATTGCGTCTTCTTCTGTAAATAATGGTTCAAAAACTCCTCCATTTGCATCAAAACAAGCTGCATAAAGGATTGTATCTTCAAGTCCTAAGAATTCAGCAATTTTTTCCTCCAGCTGCTTGTGAATATCTTGAGTTCCGCAGATAAAACGTACAGAAGACATTCCGTAACCATGAGATTCGATCATATCCTGCGAAGCTTTCATTACTTCAGGATGATTGGAAAGTCCCAAATAGTTGTTAGCACAGAAGTTTAACAGCTTTTTTCCGTTGGCTTCAATTTCTGCGCTTTGCTGAGACGTGATAATTCTTTCTCTTTTGTAAAGCCCGTCGTTTTCGATATTTTTCAGTTCGTTTTGTAGATTTTCAAGATATTTTCCGGAGATCATTATAATTAAATTTAAGTTGCGCTAATTTAATAAAAACGCTTTAAACCGGGCAAAGATTCTCGTATTAAAATAAATCTGCCGTAATTCCGAAAGGTTTATTATAATGTACCATTTTATTTCTTGATAAACTTTTTGGTAAATTCTGACGTTTTGGTTTTCACTTTAATTAGATAAACTCCGGCAGCAAATTCCGAAACATTAATAGCTCTTCCGTTCGAAATTCCACTTTCCTGAATATTTTTAATCAAACTTCCTTTAGCATCAAAAATTGTAATTGAATTGATTTTTTCCTCAGTTTGTATATTCAATCTTTCAGTTGCCGGATTAGGGTATATTTTGATACTATTTTTTTTCCCTACCTCATCAGTGGAAAGTGCAGCAAGATTATTAATCTGAATATTATCAACTCTGAAGCCCGTCCCAAAATCATCGTAAACAAAGTCGATTGCCTGTACATTTTTATTGGTTCCTAAAGCTCCGGAATAAATTTGATTACCATTTGAAAAATACTGAAGCGTATTGTCAGACTGTTTAATGATTATTTTTAGATTATTCCATGAATTGGCTGTTAATAAAGGACCATTTGCCAGTCCTGTTGCGGTTCTGTACTTCAGCATTCCGGTTTGATAATCTATTTGAAAAGATGCCGTGTAATCTGAAACTAACGCATTATTATATATAGCAATTTCATAAGATGACGAATTAAGTCCGCCAAAATTATAATCAAACGAGATTTCTACATCGCCACTAGTCACGAAACTGGTTATATTTTTCTCGACTCCACATGGTTCCAGTATCAATCCATTACTAATCATGCTAAAAGACCTTGTTCCATCTGTAGGAAGTGTACTTACAACCTGTGCATTTCCAACAGGAAGTCCGCCCCAAGCAACCCAACCTTGTTGGCCGGCTAAATTTCCAACAGCATATCCTTCTGAACTTTCAAAAGATATTTTTTGCACCTGCGCTTTAAAATAAAACGCTCCAAACGACATAAATGCCATTAAAGTAAATAGAGTTTTCATCATAGAAAATATTTAACAATTAATGAATCAACAAGTTATAATTTTACAGGCTGCAAAATTAATACCTTATTTTCAATAATTTAATAATTTCTTATTATATTTATTTAATATTCAAACTTCAAAACATATAACACCTTCATCATTAACGTCTGACAAATATTTTCACGAAATTAATTTCACAAAATAGAGAAAACAAAAGCCTTCAAAAAATGAAAGCTTTAATATGAATAATAAAAAGAATAATTTTCTCTATTCTTTTACAAATTTAAAATTCGAATTGGCAACTGTAATAAGATAAACTCCTTTTTCTAAAAGAGAAATATCAATCTTCTTATCTGTTTTCCCTTTTTTCACCAATCTTCCATCAGCTGTAAAAATCTGGTACTCCGTTTCTTTTTTCAATCCTGAAACAAATAACTCATTTTTTGCGGGATTTGGATAAATGCTAAATTTTTCAGTAATAAAATCAACTGTGCTCAAAGTATTATCCTGCGTAACCGTCGAATTTCTCTCCAAAATCTGGTATTCATAATTGAACTGAACGCTTGAAATCGGAAAACTCACTGTTTCTGTAAAGTATTGATTGTTTGAAGTATTATTTAAAGCAAAAAAAGCAGTCTGACCTCCGGTTCCGGTTACTTTGATAGGCAATGGCATCTCGAAAAAGCTAACAGAAGAATGACTTTGTGTTTGTGAAGCCTTGAACGTTATCTGATTTCCCACTTGTTTCCAACGAATATCATAGCTTGGATGACCTTGTCCGTAAATCCAGTCATTAAAAAATTCGGTGAAATCTTTTCCTGTTGAAGCTAAAAAAGAAGCATTTAGATCTGAAGTTTTTGCATAACCATATGCTAAATTCGGTCTTGCATGATAATCTTTCAGTGCCTGATAAAATACGGTATCACCTAAGATCCATTTCATCATTCTTACAACGTATCCTCCTTTAGAATAGGTTAATCTGCCATTGAAAATAGAACCAATATTACCTAAACTGCTGTCAGGAACATAAACACTACCTCCTCCTGCAACACTTGTGATATAATTTTTTTCACCTAAAAGATAGTTTAGAAAATCGGCATTGCTCATGATGAGTTTTTCATAAGCTACATGCTCACCAAATGTTGCAAAACCCTCATTCAGCCAAATATCATTCCATGCACCGCAAGTAACTTTATCGCCAAACCATTGATGCGCCAATTCATGAGCGATTAATTGCTTACTCCATGATCCCATCGAAGACATGGTTTGGTGCTCCATTCCACCTCCGGCCTGAAATTCCATGTGACCGTATTTTTCATTTCTGAAGGGATAAGGTCCAAAATAATTTTCGAAAGTATCCATAACGGTTTTCGTCCAGTTAATATTTGCTATACTTCCTGCATCAGCATTAGTAGAAGGGAAAATATAATTGACGAATGGAAAAGGCGGCGTTCCCATCGTATCATTCAGCTTAACAAAATTGGTAACTGAAATTGCTACGAGATAAGCAGTTACAGGATATTGTGTTCTCCAGAACGTTCTTTTTTGCCCGTTTCCTAAATTGGTTTCAGACATTAATTTTCCGTTTGCCGCAACACTGTATTGATTTGGAGTGGTTATTTTAATATCAAATTTTTCAATCTTGTCATTTAAACTTTGCTTTGTCGGAAACCAGTCTTGCGCTCCGTAAGGCTCATTTAAAGTAGATAAGACAGCAGTACCACCTTGTGTACCATTAAAAAAAGCATTATTTGCAGTTGAAGGAGCACCATTATACTGAATGGTAAGTGAATCGAGAACATTTGCAGCTAAGGCAGTTGTAAAATTAATTTTCAATTCTTTCGTAGAAAGCTGCTGAAAAGTAAGGTTCTGACCATGATAACTCACCTGAGAAACATTCATGTTATTATTTAAATCAAAATAAATATTGCTCATTGCCTGGTTCGGCTTGAAATGAGAAGTCACAGAACCCGAGATATTATAAACCGCCGGATCAATTGAAACATCCATTCGCTGATACTGTAAATCGTAATTTAAAGTATTCGGATTAATATTTCCTGCAGCCATTTTTGCTGCGTAAGATTTCATTTCTTTTTTAATTAAACCCTTCTTTTCAATGTTTTCATATGAGTTTTGAGCTGATAATGCATGAACAGCAAAAATACTTAAACACAGAAGGTAAAATTTTCTCATAGTCAGATAATTAGGCAATAAAGATAAAAAAAACCTTTCAATCAGAGATTAAAAGGTTTTATATGAAATTAATTTTATTTATAAATCCAAAGCCGGTTTCAGTATTTGTTCCATTTTACTTTTCACCTGACCAACTGAGCCTGCATAATTATTAACCATTAATGAAAAACAAAGTGTTCTTCCTGAATTGGTTTTTAAATATCCTGCCAAAGTTTTTACTTTATTTAAAGTTCCTGTTTTTGCAAAAACCTGCCCGTTTCCTTCTGTTACAAACATACTTTTCAACGTTCCCGATTGTCCGCCAATTGGCAAAGAATTAAAATAGGTTTTGTAATATTTCTCATTCATCAGAGAAGTTAAAAATTTCACCTGAGAAATTGGCGTTACATGATTGCTTCTTGACAAGCCGCTTCCATCCATATAATTTAAACCTTCAAGGTCAAATTCAATATCTTTAAGGTGATTATTAACAACGATTCTACCTGATTCTGAAGTCTGGTCACCCATTTTGAAATAACCCACAGTTTTTAATAAAGCTTCCGCTAACGAATTATCACTTCTTTGATTTGTGTAATAAATAATATCACCTAAAGTCGGAGATTTATAGGCAGAAATCATTTTTCTCACTTCCGGAGAAGCATCAGTCATTTTAGGTGTTACTTTTCCTGTAACTGCTACTCCACTTTTTATTAAGCTTGCTTTAAATGAATTTGCTAAAAAAGCCGGAGCATCCGGTAATTTTGTGGTTAAAGTTCCGTCTCCGTCATATTTTTCAGCATACACCATTTGATTGGCATAAGGAGAAACATAAAAGAATTTTTTTTCTGAAGCAGAATTCATAGATTTTTTTACGATCAGCTTCTCATTTGCCGGGTTAATTTCACGGGTTGTACCAACTGGTAAGTAGTAATTATTGCTTTCTAACCACACAACATTTTCCGGAAGTCTCGAAATGTTACCTTTGAAAAGCGCTGTCTGAATAATAATATCACCATTTACCTTTTTGATGCCTTCACGTGCAATACCGCCTGCAAAATCCGAAACAATATCTTTGTAAGACCAAGCTCCTGCTTTATTGGTTCCCAAACTCGGGTCACCACTTCCTACAATATAAAGATTACCGTTTAGAACTCCATTCTCATCAATTTCTCCAGAATATTCCAACTGCGTCATCCAACGGTAGTTTTCACCCAACATACTCATAGCCGTTTCGGTGGTCAACAATTTCGTTGTAGAAGCAGGAACAAGCGGAGTATTTTCGTTGTACGAAGAAATTACTTTCTTTGTTTTTGGGTCATACACTACAAATCCCCAAGTTGCATTTTTCAGCACGGGATCAGCCATCATTGTGTTTACACTGATATCTACAAGTTCTTTGGGCGACAAAATAGCTTTCTCCACATACGCAGCAGGCGAAGGAAGGTTTAAGCTACTTTTCTGATTGTCATAATTCTGAGAGTAAAGAACTGTAGAAACGGTCGATTGAGCAAGTAGAAAACCAGCAGTCAAGACCGTAATACCTGAAATATATTTTCTGAAATTTACCATCTAATTTTTCTTTTTGTCATATTTTGGATGGGTTAAAAAACGATTGGTTAAATCATTAGTTAAAATCCAAACATATAATCAACGTCCAAATGTAGAAATTATTGTTGTATGGCAGTTCAGTAGACTATTATAAAACACCATAAAATTTGTTAAAGTTTGTTAAAAATCTACAAAAACATCTTTTTTAATACTTTGATAGGCAGTGATTTCGTCAAATTCTTTTAAACTTAGTAAAACTAAACTTTTAAACTTCTCATAATTTTTTCCGCGTGGGAGTTTTAGTAAAATCTGAAACTGATAGAGGTTATTCAATCTTGCAATCTGCGCTCTTTCAGGACCTAAAATACAATCTTCAGGAAGATATTTTCTTAAAATCGAACCTAAAAACTGAGAAGCACGATTCACTTTTTCGTCTTTTCTGTGTTTCAGCTCAATCATAATTAATTTTGTGAAAGGCGGATAAAGAAACTTCTGGCGTTCTGTAAGAAAATATTTATAAATTTTAGAAATATTATTCATTTTAATCAACTGAAAAACAGAATGATCCGGATTGAAGGTCTGAATTAAAATTCTTCCCTGCCCCGAGACTCTTCCTGCTCTTCCGGAAACCTGAGTAATCAGTTGATATGCTCTTTCTTCCGCTCTGAAATCCTGCACATAAAGCATAGAATCCGCTTTTGGAATAGCAACCAGTTCTATATGATCAAAATCCAGGCCTTTGGAAATCATCTGCGTTCCGACGACAATATCGGTTTCTCCTTCTTCAATTTTCTCGTATAATTTTTCGTAGGCAAACTTTTTCCGCATCGAATCGACATCCATTCTATCAACTTCACTGTCTGGAAAAATCTTGGAAATTTCTTCGTGAATCTGTTCTACCCCTACTCCTCTTTCATTTAAATTTTCAGAATAACATTTCGGACAGGCTTTTGGTTTTGAGGCTCTTTGTCCGCAATAATGACATTTCATTTCGTTTGCGGCCTTGTGATACGTCATTACAACGTCACAATTTGAGCAGTAATTTACATAACCGCAAGATTCACATTCCAAAACACTGGCGTAGCCACGACGGTTATGAAGAATCATCGTCTGATTTTTTTCTTCTAAAGTTTTTTTGATCTCATCAATTAATTTCAAAGAAAAATTTCCGGAAACTTTTTTCGAATCCTGTGCTTCTTTAAAATTTATCAACTCAAATTCAGGAAGCTTTACATTTCCGAATCTTTCATTCAGAAAAATATATTTCATCTTCTCTTTTCGTGCTAAATAATAGCTTTCCACAGAAGGCGTTGCAGAACCTAAAATCACATTCGCTCCATAAAAATTCGCCAAAACTAAAGCAGAATCTTTTGCATTAAAAAACGGAGAAACTTCTCTTGGTTTATAACCAGAATCGTGTTCTTCATCCACAACAATCAATCCTAAATTCTGATAGGGTAAAAACAAAGAATTTCTTGTCGCAATAAGGATTCTGATGTCGTTATTTTTAATTCTTCTCCAGATTTCAACCTTTTCAAAATCGGTGAGTTTCTGATGATAAAAACCAAGTTGTCTTCCGTATTTTTTCTCTAATCTTTGGGTAATTTGTTTCGTTAAAGAAATTTCAGGAAGCAAAAACAGAACATTCTTTCCTTCAGCAATACATTCTTCGATTTTCTCTAAATAAATATGAGTCTTTCCCGAAGAAGTTACGCCGTGAAGCAAAACATTTCGACCTTCTTCAAAGGCTTCATCTACTTCAATTTTTGCAGATTTTTGAACTTCAGTAAGCTCTTCAACTTCTTCAATTTCACCTTCATAACTTTCGATTCGGTCTTTCTGCATATAATATTCTTCAACAAGATCTTTATCTGCTAAAGATTTAAAATGTGAACTCGCAAAATAACCGTCTTCAAATAATTCTGATTTTTTAATAGGCAAATCCGGGTTTTCGGTCTGTTTTTCTAAAATATGAAGGAAAAGATCTTTCTGTTTCTGGGCTCTTTTTAAGCTTAAAAGAATCTCGGTAAGATTGTTATTTTTTAAAACCTCATCGTTGATTTTCACATAAGCAATTTCTTTTGCCTTGTATTTTTCAGCGATTTTCTCGTCAATTTCAATGTATTGTAAATCAATAAGTGAATTGATGGTTTTAATAATATCTTTTTTCGGGATAAACGCTTCAATATCCGTTAAATTAATCAGCTGTCGAACTTCCAATGCCTGAATCAGGTACATTTCGTTGACATCCAAATTTTCAAATTCAACGGTCACATTAGGTTTTAATTTAAGATAGGTTTCACTTTCCAACTTTAAAGATGAAGGAAAAGCAAACCTGTAAATTTCGCCAAGATTGCACAGATAATAATCTGAAAGCCATTTCCAGAATTTAATCTGTTGCGGTGGCAAAATCGGTTGTTCATCCAAAATACTAATGACTTCCTTTGGAACAAACTGAGTCGGTTCTTCATCATGCAACTCAAAAACAATTCCGGTGTAGATTTTCTTCCCGCCGAACTGCACCAAAACTCTCATTCCGGGTTGAATTACAGAAAATAATTCTTCAGGAACTTTATAGGTGAAAGTTCCTTTCAGGTTGAGCGGTAAAATAATTTGAGCGTATTGCAAGGGAATAATTAAAGTGTAAAATTAGATTTTTCTTTTTAAAAACAAAAGTTTTCCTTGGTTGAAACCCAACAGGCTTTAAAAACCTGTTAGGTTTAGTTTTTGCAGCAACAATTAACAATATTGAAACTACATTCAGAATTCAAAAAAACTTTATCTTTGCGACTATGATTTTACGAGGAGAAAACTTAATCAAAGAATACGGTCCCAAAAAAGTTGTAAAAGGCGTTTCTGTACAGGTTCAGCAGGGGGAAATTGTAGGTTTGCTTGGCCCGAACGGTGCCGGAAAAACCACTTCATTTTATATGATCGTAGGTTTGGTGAAGCCTACTTCAGGAAGAATTTTCCTCGACAAACAAGAGATTACGAATGATGCAATGTATCGCCGTGCCCAAAAAGGTATCGGTTATCTTGCTCAGGAAGCTTCGGTTTTCAGGAAACTTTCAGTTGAAGATAACATTCTTGGGGTTTTACAATTGACTAAACTTTCAAAAAGAGAGCAGCAGATCAAATGTGACGAGCTGATTGAAGAATTTTCTCTTCAGCATGTTCGTAAAAACCGAGGAGATCTTCTTTCCGGAGGAGAAAGACGTAGAACCGAGATTGCAAGATGTTTGGCAACAGATCCGAGCTTCATTCTTCTGGATGAACCATTTGCGGGAGTTGACCCGATTGCAGTGGAAGATATTCAAAAAATTGTAAGAAGTTTGACCGATAAAAATATCGGAATTCTGATTACCGATCACAACGTACAGCAGACTTTGGCAATTACCAACAAAACATACATCATGTTTGAAGGAAAGATTCTGAAAGAAGGTCTTCCCGAAGATTTGGCAAATGATCCGCAGGTAAGAGAAGCATATTTGGGTGAAAACTTCGTTTATCAGAGTATTTTCGACAAGCCAAGCAAGAAAAGCTATGCTTACAATATCTGGGCTGGAAATTTTGGTTCTAAATCACAGCTTCAGAGTTTTGTTGATGAAAAGCTTAGTCAGTTTGATGATTTGAGATTGATGTACGGATTTGAAGATATTAGTTTTGCTTCATTAGGAAATTCAGAAATTCAGCATATTTTCAATGATGTTGTTGATAAAAATGCCAATAATTCTTTTGTTTTCCAGAAAAAAGAAATCAATTCAAATTATTCATTGGAACAGGCAAAGGCAGAGTCTAAAAAGGCCAGCAATCCTGAATTGCATTACCTGACGACGTATGTTTTTGAAGGATAGATTTTTATTAAGGTTATTGAGTTTCTAAGACGTTTTAAGAATTAATAAATTAATTTAAGCACAACGCTTAATAATTTACCTTGGTAAATCTTAAAAAAATATAAAGAATAATTATACTTAACAACTTAACTATCTTAATGGTTTAAAAGATTTAGAAATTAATTAAGGCGAAAAGTTCTTAGAAATTATTTGCTGAAAAATATAATAAAACGTACCTTTTCTCTCAGAATGGTACGTTTTTCATTTAAACCAAATCATGGCAAAACCTTTTAACAGAACAGTGACTTTATTCGGGATCTACAGACAGCTGGTTCCGTTTATAAAACCTTACCGACCGATGATTTACGGAACTTTGTTTCTTACTTTTCTCGGCGCTTTGGCAGCTCAGGTAAACCCTTTAGTTTTAAAATATACGGTGGATGAAGTTACAAAACTGACGCATTTACCCAATCCAATGAGTGAAGGAATTCACATTTTAATTATTATTTCGATTATTTTATTGGGAAAAGAATTATTGAATATTTTCATCAATTTCGGGCAGAAATTTTATGGTGAGAAAATCAGGATTAATGTAAGTTCGGTTTTAGCACAGTCTGCCATTGATAAAATTCTTACATATAGAGTCGCTTATTTTAATGACGAAAACCACGAATCAGGGAAGCTTCAAATTAGAATCGACAGAGGAATTGAAAGTTTAACGAGATTGGTTCAGAACTTTTTCATTGATATTTTACCGCTTTTCTCAAATGCGATAATTGCTTTGATTATCATGTACATTCAGAATGTATATGTTGGACTGGTTTCTACGATTATTGTTCCGATTTATTTTTACATCAGTTCGTTACAGGCAAAAAAACTCGGCGGTGTGAGACGAACGTTGAGAAATCAGCGTGAACAGAAAACTTCAGGACTTTTAAATCTAATCAATTCCATTATGGTGATTAAAAGTTTTGTCCGTGAAAAGTTTGAAGGTAAAAAGCAGTACGATTTGCAGATGCAGTTGATGGATAGCCAAATGTTTACCCGAAAAACCAATTTTATTTATGACGGTTTAAAAACATTTATCGAGCAGTTTGGGGTTGTTTTAATCATTCTTTTGACGGTTTATCTGGTTTTAGACCAGCAAATGACGATTGGAGCCATCATGCTTCACATCATGCTTTTCAACAATGTTTCTTCGCCCATAAGACAGCTTCATAGAATCTATGACGATATGAATGATGCGATGATTTATGCGGAAGGTTATTTTGATATTTTAAATGCTGAAAACGAGATTGAACCGAACGGAACCTTTGTAGAAAATGAAATCAAGGGTAATTTTGAACTGAGAAACGTAGATTTCACATATCCAAACGGAACAAAAGCTTTGAAGAATGTATCGATGACCATAGAAAACGGGAAAACTACGGCGTTAGTAGGATTAAGCGGCGCCGGAAAATCGACCATTATCAATCTTCTTTGTAAATTTTATCTTCCGGATTCCGGAGAAATTATTTTAGATAAAGTTGATTTAACCAATTACAACAATACTTTTTTAAGAGACGATCTAGGTTTGGTATTACAAAAAAATCACATTTTCCAGGGAAGTATTGAAGATAATATTCGCTATGGAAATATGAATGCGAGTTTTAAAGAAATTGAAGAAGCGGCCAAAAAAGCCTATCTGCACGAACAGATTTTAGACCTTCCGGAAAAATATCAACACGATGCGACTCAACTTTCCGGTGGACAACAACAGAGAATTGCGATTGCAAGATTATTTCTGAAAAACCCACCCATTATTTTCCTTGACGAACCGACTGCAAGTCTTGATGCGATTGCTACCGAACAGATTAAAAATTCTTTGGATGCAATAAAAGAAGGCAGAACTGTTGTAATTATTTCGCACTCGCTTTCACAGATTTTAGATTCGGATAAAATTTATGTCATGAAAAAAGGTGAAGTTGTAGAAAGCGGAACTCACGATGAATTGGTACAGATGAATGGAACTTACCGAGAAATTTTTGATGCTTCTGCGAGAAGTCTGAATCTGGATAAATTGGTGAATACTTTTAAGAATTAATATGTCATTTTTTAAGGACTAACGATTTTTTATGAATGATTCTTACCACAAAGTGCATCAAGAATTTCACAATGAACTCAAAGTTTTGTGCTCTTTGTGAAAAACCTTTGTATACCTTGTGGTAAATAAAAGTTTAATATTCATTTGCATTAAAGTAAATTTACATCAACAAATTCTTCACTTCTCACTACAAATTTATCACTCAAAAATGAACGACCATTACCTCAAGAAACTCGACCGTGTCACCGCCATTCTTACGCAACTGCAATCAAAACCGATTGTAAGAGCACAGGATTTGGCAGAAAAATTCGACGTGAGCATAAGAACGATTTACCGCGATGTGAAAACTCTGGAAAATGCGGGAATTCCAATTATTGGAGAAGCCGGAAGCGGATATTCTCTGATGGATGGTTACAAACTTCCGCCTGTGATGTTTACCAAAGAAGAAGTTCTGAGTTTCATTACAGCTGAAAAACTGATGCAGCGTTTTTCACACGAAAGCCTTGGAAGTCATTATAAAACTGCGATGGAAAAGGTTCGATCGGTTCTGAAATATTCCGACAGAAATCTATTGGCAAACATCGAAAAGCAAATTGATATTTTTGATAACTATCCAAAAACTGAAGATAAAATTAAAAATATCATCCCGACTATTTTGGAAAGTATTGCCGAAAAAGTACAGATTTGTATTGATTATAAAACGGTAAATGAAGAAATTTCTACACGAACGGTTGAAGTGGTCGGTGTTTTTTTTGAATTTAATTATTGGTATATCATTGCGTACTGCACGTTAAGAAATGATTTCCGGCAATTCAGAATTGACCGTATTTTAAAGCTTAGTAAAATGCAAACTCCTTTTCTACAGGAATACGGACAAATCAACGATTACCGAAAAAATCCGAATGGAAATAAAACCATCGTCAAGCTTTTAGTCGATAAAAAAATCATGGGACATTTGGGAAATTCCAAAGTGTATTATGGTTTAACCGAAGAAAAAGAAGCCGAAAATGGTTTTGAATTAACATTTGAAACTGAGTGGATTGACGAAGGATTTCCCCGTTGGTTGATTACTTTTTCTGATTATGCCGAAATCATCGAACCTGAGTCTTTAAAAACGACAATGAGGGAATTGGTTCAGAAAGTTTCGAAGAATTTTTAATTATAAAATATTCGTGTCTTGATGACAGTAAAAATCTCCCACTGATTTCACAGATACTCACAGATGATTGAAAATAAAATCTGCTGAATTTGCAAAATCTGCGAGAGATTTAAATTTTAAGTATAAAAAAAATGCTTAGAATCTTTCCCAAAAGAAAGGCGGCTCAATTCCTAAAGCTCTTAAATAGGTATAACCTTGCCCACGATGATGAACTTCATTATCAATAAAATAAAGAATATTCTGATACACCGGAAATTCATACTGACCGAATAAATTGAATGTTTCCTGAAATCTTTCTTCAGAAATCTGATTGAAATAATGATTGATTACCTGCGTTTCAGAATCCCATTTTGCCAAAAGCTCTTCTTTTGTTTTTGGCTGAAAAGCTTCCTCCGAGAAACCTTCGATCTGCTGTTCTACAATTCCCTTCAAAGCAGGACCTGCAATGCTGATCAATTCAACCGCCAATTTTACGAAAGGTCTCATTCCGCCTACCGAAAATTCAAATAATTCTTTTTCAGGAAATGATTCGATTACTCTTCTTGTAAGATTTCTGTGACCTTGCCAATGCTCTAAAAGTTGGTCTGAAGAGATAAATTGTTTCGTTGCTGTTGCTGTAGTTGTCATAACGTTTTTATTTTGTTTGTTAATGTTAAGACAAAGGTAATCTCAGTTGATGACAACAGTTTGTCAGTAGGTTTTTTTTATAATAAAAAAAAATTAAAATTTTTTAAAATAAATAGATATTTCTCACGTTAGATTGACATCCGATACACAAATGTTTTAACTGCAAATCATGTAGAGGTAGATAAATTTGAATTAGGCCGGTTTTTAAAATCGGTCTTTTTAATTATACATGGTATCCCAAAGACTCATCACCTCAACTTTCTCCAAAGGCTTTGAAAGGGTAATTCTCTTTGAAGTTTTTGGAAGCAAATCGAAGAAATTATCGCTAAAATTAGTATCTCCCATTAAATAAACATCTTTCGCCAGAACGTCTGTGGAAACTTCAATTTCTGTTGATGAAATCCTCTTGATTTTTATGGTTGGTTTTGATAATTTTAAATCTTTTGGTTTTACTAAGAAATGATTGTTTTGAGCAATGATTTTCCTGTTTTTGTCTTTTAGGGTTAATTTCAAAAAGGCTTCATTTTTATTGGAATATTTAATTAAATTTTTGATTTCAATATGCTCAAATTTTACAATTCCGTCCAGCGTTTTTCCATTTTGAACAGTTGTCAGATCATTTAAAACTTTTCCATTGAAACCAACAACCTGAATTTCAACTTTTACATCTTCAAACTTTTTCAATTCATCATTAATGCCATAAAAATTCAAAAAATCATCTTTTTCTTCCGTTAAAACCACTTGATTTTCAAAGCTTCTTTTGATCTGATAATGCAACGCTTTCCAATTTCCCAAATAATCAATAGAAGACCACGAAACCACCGGCCAACAATCATTCAATTGCCAATACAAAGTTCCCATATTATAAGGTTTTGCACGACGATGCGCTTCAATGGCAATCTGCATTCCGCGAGCCTGAAGGAGTTGAGAAACGTAATTATATTTCACAAAATCGGCCGGAATTATATAATCCCTTTTCATGTACAAATCGATGATTTCCCAACCTCTGGAATGTTTTTCGTGTGCTTTTATTGTTCCATTTTGTAAACTTAAATCAGGAGTTTCGGAGAACATTGATTTTGTCGTTCCCAATGTTGGCATTCCCTGAAATCCGTATTCAGAAGCAAATCTCGGAACTTTTTCATTAAAAATCTCAAATGGCTGTTCGCCCCACCAAACGCCCCAATAATGAGAATCTCCTTCAGTTAAACTTTCTTTATGTCCCCAACCGATTGACGGTGAACTCGGCCAGTAAATAGATTTGTCGCTTGTTGCGTATTTTTTTATAGCATTTGGAATCACTTCATGAAAAATTTTCTTGTAATCTTTCCAAACCTGTAAAGAATCTTCTTTTGAATATTTAAATTGTTTCTGATATCCCCAATTGACAATCGCTTCGTCCACCTCATTATTTCCACACCATAAAGCCAATGACGGATGATTTTGCAGTCGATTGATCTGATCCCGAACTTCAAATTCCACATTTTTCTGAAAATTTTCATCTGATGGATAAAAACTTCCTGCGAACATAAAATCCTGCCAAACTAAAATCCCGTTTTCGTCGCAGGCTTTATAAAATTCGTCGTCTTCATAAATTCCGCCGCCCCAGACACGGATCATATTCATATTTGCTTCTTTGGAATCTTTGATGAGTTTCTGATATTTTTCTTTGGTAATTCTCGGGGTAAAGCTGTCGGAAGGAATCCAGTTTGTGCCTTTCGCGTACATTGAATTTCCATTGATTTTAAAATAAAAAGATTTTCCTTTCTCGTCTTTTTCCTGAATTAATTCAACCGTTCTCAATCCGATTCGTTCAGATTTTTCATCAATCCATTTTGAATCTTTTTGTAAGGAAATTTTTAATTGATATAAATTCGGATCACCCCAACCATTGGGTTGCCACAATTTCGGATTATCAATAGTAAAAGGAAGCGAAATGGTATTTTTTCCTTTTTTTAATTGAATTGTATTGATTGTATTGTTAATCGAAAACAAATATTTCCCTTCTTTATCCGCTACAATATCAGCGTAAATATTTAAATCTGCTTTTTGCTCTGTTAAAACTTTTTGTTCAATTTTTACATATTCAAGTTTTGCCTGATTCCAGAAATTTAGTTTTACATCTTTCCAGATTCCTGCCGTCACCAATCTTGGTCCCCAATCCCATCCAAACTGATATTGCGCTTTTCTTACATAACTTCTTGGAGATTCTGGCGTTGTGAAAGGAACTTTTTTCGCCAATTCTTTTCCTACATTTACAGCAGAGCTGAATTTGATCTGTAAAATATTTTCGCCAATTTTTAAATTTTGTTTCACCGGAATCGTCCATTTTCTGAACATATTATCTGTTGATTGTATCAACTTTCCGTTTAAATAAATTTCAGAAAACGTATCCAATCCATTAAAAACCAATTCAATATTTTGATTCTTTAATTCGTTTGAAGAAATCTTAAAATTCGTCTGATAATCCCAGTCTTCATTTTCTATCCACTGTACTTTTTTCTCATTTTCATCTTTATAAGGATCGGGAATAATTTTATTTTTCATTAAATCCAAATGAACCGTTCCCGGGACCGTGGCTGTCAGCCAATTTTTATCTTTTGAATTTTTGAATTTCCAATTTTCTAAGGATAAATTTCGCTCAGAAGATTGTGCGTTGACTAAAGTTAGTATGAAAATGAAAGAAAAAAGTAAAATTTTGTTCATCAATATTTTGATTTATATTTAAATTAAACGCAATCTTTGTCATTCTGACGAAGGAAAAATCTAAGCAATGGAAATTGAGATTATTCACTCCGCTTTGCTTCGTTCAGAATGACAAAGTGAACGTATATTTTTAATGTTTATTTACTCTTCAAAGCAATAATCTCATCTGCAACCGCAAAAGCGCCGCCATCCGTAATCGCAGAAGAATGAAAATATCCGGCCTTTGTAAAGTCTCTGATTTCCTCAATATTTGTTGAACGAAGTCCACCACCGACAAGAATTTCGATTCTTCCGTTGGACAATTCAACCAGCTTCTTCAGATTTTCTTTTCCCTCCAAAACATTTGGTTTTTGGCCTGAAGTAAGAATGGTTTTAAAACCACATTCAATTACTTTTTCTAAAGAGTTCTCTAAGTTTTTTGCTCTGTCGAAAGCACGGTGAAAAGTACATTGATAAGGTTTTGCCAACTCCACCAATTCTTTATTTTGTTCCATATTCACCTCATTATTTTCATCTAAAATTCCAAAAACGAAGCCGTCGACATTTAATGATTTTAATCGAATTAATTCTGATTTCATTTGTTCAAACTCAGCATCAGAATAGGTGAAATCTCCTCCACGAGGACGAATCATTACAAAAATGGGACTGTTTATTTTTTCTCTAAGCTGTTTGGTGGTTTCAAAATCGGGTGTTGTTCCGCCTTCGCTTAATCCGTCGCATAATTCTATTCTGTCTGCTCCGTTTTCGTACGCAATGATTGCGGATTCGGGGTTGAAGCAGGCTATTTCTATTTTTGACATTTAGTTTTCTTTTAAGTTTTGGCTAAAGCCAATTGATTGTTTATATTCTGAAAACGGGCTAAAGCCCGTTCCTATTGATATTTTAATGTATAAAATTATGATCTCAACACAAAATCAGGTTTTTCAAGACGGTTTCCTTTTTGGTCGTAAACGGCAAAATTAAACCCATCCTGAATACAATACGAACCATATTCACCCTTTTTATTGATCGCAATAAAACCAACCTGAATATCTTTTAGATTTTTCTTTCTTGCTTTTGTAATTCTCACGATCCTTTCAACTGCTTCTTTACAAGCCTGTTGTGGATTCCTGCCCTGTCTCATTAATTCTACAACCAAATGAGTTCCCACCGTTCGAATTACTTCTTCACCATGACCTGTCGCCGTCGCTGCACCTACCTCATTATCAACAAATAAACCCGCTCCAATGATTGGCGAGTCACCCACTCTTCCATGCATTTTGAAAGCCATTCCACTGGTTGTACATGCTCCGGAAAGATTCCCGTTAGAATCCAAAGCAACCATCCCAATCGTATCATGATTTTCTATGTTTACAATAGGTTGATATTTACTGTCTTTCAACCATTCTTTCCATTCTTTTTCAGATTCAGCGGTAAGAATATTTTCTTTTTTAAAACCCTGAGAAACTGCAAATTGTAAAGCTCCATCCCCAACCAACATCACATGAGGCGTTTTTTCCATCACGGCTCTTGCCACTGAAATCGGATTTTTAATATTTTCCAAAGCAGCAACTGAACCAATATTATAATTTTCATCCATAATACAGGCGTCCAACGTTATTCTTCCGTCTCTGTCTGGGCGGCCTCCATAACCCACACTTCTTTCTGTAGGATCATTTTCAACCAAACGAACTCCTTTTTCCACAGCATCCAAAGCTCGACCTCCTTTTCCAAGAATTGTCCAGGCTTCTTCGTTAGCTTTTAAACCAAAATTCCATGTAGAAAGAACGATGGGTTTGTTAACTGTTTTTGTATTGTTTTCAGGTAAATCTTTTGCAATTAAATCCAATGGATTCAATAATAATGCTGATGATGCTATTGCTGTATTTTTTAGAAATTTTCTACGTGAATTCATATTTTAGATTGAGGTTGAGGTTAAGGTTGAGTTTCAACTAATTTTGAATGTTAAATTTTAAATATTGAATTAATTAGCACCGATTTCATCAACAAAAAGCCATGCTTTCGAATCTGCACCGGGATTTCCTGCCGGAATAATTCCTGCATTTTCTATTTGAATTTTGAAATATTTCGAATTTTGATTTCCTACATTTAATTTAATTTTACCTTTTGCAGCAAGAATTTCATCTTTCCCTATCTCTTTAATCATTTTAAAATTCGTTCCGTCATCAGAAATAAAAACCTGAGCTGATTTTGCAAAGTGAATCCAGCTTCCTTTATTATCCAAAGTATTGAAATAAATTTCCGAAAACTGAGTTTTTTGTCCAAAATCAATGGTTGCAACTACATCCTTTCCTTGGAAACCCAACCAAGTTTTTCCCAGTTGTCTTTGATTTCCGATAATTCCGTCAACCAAAGTAAACGCTCCCCCGAAAGAATAATTTTCACTAGGTTGCTGTTCTAAGGTAATTTTTTTCCCAGTCGTTTTTGAAATTGTGAAAGTCTGTGAAGAAACTGCACTTTTCAATTGTCTGTTTTCAAAATATGCAGATTTTATAGTCATCGATTTTGAAACAGGAATTACCTTCTGATACGTTTGGGAATTTACATTTGGCTCCTTTCCGTCCAGCGTATATCGGATTCCGTTTTGATTTTGGGATGTTGACAATTCATAAGAAACTCCATCATTTGCTGCTGCGGCTTTTCCTGAAATGTTGTAAATACTTTTCGCATAATTTACCCCCATTTTATCCAACACCTTGAATTCATTAATCACTCTTCCTTCAAATTCTTTATAATTTTTAGGATCTGCTGTTCCCCAACCCACTTCTGAAAGTGCCAACAATCTCGGGAAAATCATATATTGAACCTGCTTGAAATCAAGAATATATTCCGTCCATAAATTGGCCTGAACACCTTTGATGTATTTTGCCTGTTCTGCATTTAATTCAGTCGGAATCGGGTTGTAAGAATAGACTTTATCCAAAGGTGTAAAACCTCCGAAAGCATTTGGCTCTGTTGCCGGATCTCCTTGATAATGATCGAAATAACAATAAGATCCTGGTGTCATAACAGCGAAATGTCCTGATTTTGCTGCCTCAACTCCTCCTTTTATTCCTGTCCAGCTCATTACGGCTGCGTTTGGAGCTAATCCGCCTTCCAAAATTTCGTCCCAACCTATGATTTTTCTTCCTTTTAAATTTACATATTTTTCAATTCTATGAATGAAATAACTTTGCAAACCATGTTCATCCTTCAGATTATTTTTCTTAATTAATTCCTGACAATGAGCACATTCTTTCCATCTTGTTTTCGGACACTCGTCACCTCCGATGTGAATGTATTGAGAAGGGAAAAGCGTGATTACCTCATCCAAAACATTTTCTAAAAATGTAAATGTTTCATCTTTCGGGCAAAAAACATCATCAAAAACGCCCCATTTTGTTGCGGGTTCGAAAGGTCCTTTTGTACAAGCTAATTCCGGATAAGCAGATAAAGCCGCCAAAGCGTGACCCGGCATTTCTATTTCCGGAACTACTGTGATATGCCTTTCTGTCGCATATTTTACAACATCTTTAATTTGTTCCTGAGTATAAAAATACGGTCCGTAAGGTTTTCCGTCAAAAGTATTATCAACATACGCTCCAATCATGGATTCTTTACGCTTTGCTCCTACAGTTGTTAATTTCGGATATTTCTTAATTTCAATTCTCCAACCCTGATCGTCTGTTAAATGCCAGTGAAAAGTATTCAATTTATACATTGCTAAATAATCGATGTATTGTTTTACTTCTTCAACCGTGAAGAAATGACGGCAGACATCGAGATGCATTCCACGCCATGCGAATTTTGGCTGGTCTTCTATAACCATTGCAGGAATTTTTTTGGAATCTTTGAACTGATCTATAATTTGGATTAGAGTCTGAAGTGCCAGAAAATAACCCCGATCTGTTACCGATTTAATATGAATGTATTTTGGTGAAATTTCCAATACATACTTTTCTTTATCCTGTTCAGTCATTAAATGGTTTGCAGGCAATGAAGAATTTTCAAGCTGAATATTTCCTTCCTTTACTCTATTTTCAAATTTTAATATTGAACTCAATTGTTTTTTTAAGTAATCTGTTTCTTTTTCGGGAAGATTTCCACTTAGTACAAAAGTTTCAGGAATAATAAATTCTCCCTTTTGAAATTCCACTTTTTGTGGATAAGGAATTAAATTTAATCTATTCTGAGAGAAAAAAACAGTAGAAAATAATAGACAAAAGACTAGTAAAATACGCTGCATTCTGAATTTGATTTGAGTTTAGCGAATATAATTCTTTTCTTACGATTTTTGGATAATTCCTACTATGTGTGTCTCCTATGAAGCTCAAAATTTTTGAAACTTCTTTTTCTATAAAGGTGTCGCTCCTCCGGAGCTCGCTAAAAACCTGCATTATTTAAATTTTTGTTTAAATATAAAAGTCTGCATTTAACTTTTCTGTGTTTAAAATATCTAATTTTGCATAAAATAAAACGATGAAAAAAACAATTTTATTGACGAGCGTGTTATTATTTTCAGTTTCTACGAACGCACAAATTTTTGAAGCTATAAAATCTTCCGTAAAAGATCAGCTCAAAAAACCGACAACCACTACAACGAAAACCAATTCTACAACTCCAGCTAATTCTTCTTCGCCAGTGAACTTAGGAAGCCTAACTTCAACCCAGATTTCATCAGGTTTAAAGGAAGCTTTAAATCTTGGAGTAAATGAAGGAGTAAAAAAATTAGGAGTAACAGACGGTTTCCTGAAAAATGAAGCAGTAAAAATTCTAATGCCTGAAAAATTAAAAAAAATTGATACTACTCTTCGTACTTTAGGAATGGGAAGTTTGGCAGATCAGGGCGTGAAATTACTAAACAGAGCTGCTGAAGATGCAGTTGTAGAAGCTGCTCCAATCTTTACAAAGGCTATTACTTCAATGACCATCACCGATGCTAAAAACATCTTATTGGGAAGTGATAATGCTGCAACAAGTTATTTGCAGGGTAAAACCCAGAGTCAGCTATTCAATGCATTTCAGCCGAAAGTAAAAGCTTCATTGGGAAAAGTGGGTGCAGATAAAGTATGGACTAATCTAATTTCGAAATATAATACATTAACCGGACAAGCTGTTTCTACAGACCTTAACGAATATGTTACCAACGAAACCATCAATGGTGTTTTCAAAATGGTAGCAGAAAAGGAAAGCGGCATCAGAAATAATTCTGTGATGAGAACCACAAGTCTTTTGCAGAAGGTTTTTGGAGCGCAGGATGGTAAATAGTTTTTTCTTAAATTGTTCATTTTGCCTTGATGCAAAACGAACCAAAAAATCAAGACTGGGAACTCTTCGCTAAAAATAAATTCTGTTTTCTAAAAATTCTAAAACTCGTGCGGATTTAATATTGTTAATTCGGTTGAATATTTGTTCCGCACTCAAACAGTAGAATTTTCTTAACGTTCACAGATTTTATTTTCTTAACGCTACGATTTCCTATGTCGGTTTTTCACTACTAACCTTAAATATTTCAATAAAAAAAAACCTTGTCGAGCGGACAAGGTTTTCTTTATCTTAAAATTGCATTTCAGGAATTTCTCCGTCAATGATCAAATCTGCTTCTGTTGACTGAATAATGTGCTCTACTGAAACTCCCGGAGCTCTTTCAATAAGCTTAAAACCTTCCGGAGTCACATCTAAAACTGCTAATTCAGTTACTACCCTTTTCACACAGTTAACCCCAGTTAAAGGAAGTGTACATTTTTTGAGAATTTTACTTTCTCCGGCTTTATTGACGTGCATCATTGCAACGATAATATTTTCTGCAGAAGCTACCAAATCCATTGCCCCCCCCATTCCTTTTACCATTTTCCCGGGAATTTTCCAGTTGGCAATATCTCCGTTTTCTGAAACTTCCATCGCTCCAAGAATCGTTAAATCTACTTTTTGAGCTCTGATCATCCCAAAACTAAAGGCTGAATCGAAGAATGAACCTCCATCCAAGATCGTAATTGTCTGTTTTCCGGCGTTGATGATGTCTGCATCTTCTTCCCCTTCGAAAGGAAAAGGCCCCATTCCCAATACTCCGTTTTCACTCTGAAACTCTACGGAAAGATTGTTGGGAACATAATTCGCAACCAATGTTGGAATTCCTATTCCTAAATTTACATAATACCCGTCTTTTACTTCTCTGGAAATTCTTTGTGCAATTTGTTCTTTCGTTAGCATAGCATAATCTTATCCCGCCAAATTAGCCATTTTTTCAGAATTACGAAATAGTTTCTTTTCTTATCCTATGATAAATCTTTCGCTATAAATTGTTGTAAATTTGTGCGCTTTAAATTTACAAATGAAAATTCTATTACAATATTTAAAACCTTATAAATGGCTTATCATTGCATCATTATTGTTAGCCGCTATAAATCAGGTATTTTCACTTTTTGCACCTGCAATTACCGGAAATATTCTTGATAAACTTGTTAATCAGCCCAATCATTTTGATAAAGAAAAACTGATCCCAAGAACTTTAGAACAATATCTTTACGGAACCGATATTTATCACGGTGTATTCTATTTTTTGGGACTTTTGATAGGAACCGCAATGATCAGCCGAATTGCCAAAGCTTTTCAGGATTATGTGGTGAGTGTGATTATTCAGAAATTTGGGGCTAAAATTTTCACAGATGGCCTCCAACATTCGATGAGACTGCCTTTTCAAGAGTTTGAAGACCAAAGAAGTGGTGAAACACTCTCTATTTTAACTAAAGTGCGTGAGGACTCAGTGAAATTCATTAATAATTTCATCAATGTATTTTTTGGAATTCTGGTAAGCATTATTTTCGTTTCGGTATATGCCATTCGTCTTCACTGGTCGATTATGCCGGTCTATGTAGTCGGAATTATCTTCATTGCGGTTGTTACGAATTTATTGAGTAAAAGAATAAAAAACATTCAGAAAAATATAGTTACTGAAACTACCAATTTGGCAGGAAGTACCACAGAAAGTCTTAGAAACATTGAGATCGTAAAAAGTTTAGGACTTACCAATCAGGAGGTTGAACGTCTGAATAACAATACCTACAAAATCTTGAATCTGGAATTGAGAAAAGTAAAAAGTATTCGTTCTTTAAGCTTTGTGCAGGGAACTTTGGTAAACTTCCTGCAACAGGTCATTACATTCACTTTATTATTATTGATTTTTAAAAATATTGTAACTCCTGGACAGTATTTATCATTAATGTTTTACGGATTCTTCATTTTTGGACCGATGCAGGAAATCGGGAACATTATCATTTCGTATCGTGAAGCCCAAGCTTCATTGAATAATTTTGACCGGGTGATGAAAAAAGAAGTTGAACCAAAACCTCTGACTCCAAAGAAAATCGGAGCTATTGAAGAATTAGAATTTCAAAAAGTTTCTTTTCAACATCAAAGTGCGCATTATAAAGCTTTAAATTCTATTTCATTTCATGTAAAAAATGGAGAAACGATTGCTTTTGTAGGACCAAGTGGATCAGGAAAAAGTACATTAGTGAAATTGCTAGTCGGTTTATACAGACCACAGGAAGGTTCTATTCTGTACAATAATATTGACGGAAAAGAATTTGATTTTGATGAATTGAGAAACCAAATCGGATTTGTAACTCAGGATACACAGCTTTTTGCAGGAACAATTAAGGAAAATCTTTTATTTGTAAATCCTTCTGCCACTGAGGAAGATTTACAATTAGCCTTAAAAAAATCAAGCTGTACTGCGCTTTTAGAACGTGCTGAAAACGGAATTGAAACGGTAATCGGAGAAGGTGGATTAAAATTAAGCGGTGGTGAAAAACAAAGAATTGCCATTGCCCGAGCTCTATTGAGAAAACCTCATCTACTGATTTTTGATGAAGCGACTTCTGCTCTAGACAGCATTACGGAAGAAGAAATCACCACAACCATTAAAGAAATTTCAAGAGAAAAGGAACAGATTACAGTCCTTATCGCCCACCGATTGAGTACCATTATGCATGCCGACAGAATTTTTGTTTTGGAACGCGGAAATATTATAGAAACAGGCTCACATTTACAATTAATAGAAGAAAAAGGCTTGTATTATGCGATGTGGAGACAGCAGATCGGAGAAAGGAAAACTCTGGCTTAGATGGATGTTTGAAGATGGATGATGGAAGTTTATATGATTGAGAATAATAGATTCTTCACCACGCTTTTGCTTCGTTATGAATGACAGTTTAAAATAACTGATAAAATAATACCCCGAAATTGACTTTCGGGGTATTATTTTTCAGGAAATTGATTAGAAATTAATCTTTTTTTCTAACGGTTCTCTGTTCGATTCTTTTTTCAAATTTTTCTCCCTGGAAAATTCTTTGGATCATAATTCCCGGAATGTGAATCTGGTTTGGGTCTAGTTCTCCCGGTGCAACCAGTTCCTCCACTTCAGCGATCGTTATTTTTCCTGCTCCTGCCATCGGATGATTGAAATTTCTTGCCGAACCTTTGAAAATAAGGTTTCCTGCATGGTCACCTTTCCAGGCTTTTACAATGGAGTAATCTGCTTCATAAGCGTGCTCTAAAATATGAGGTTTTCCCTTGAAATCTTTTACCTCTTTACCTTCTGCTACTTCAGTTCCGAAACCTGCAGGCGTGTAAAAAGCAGGAATTCCCGCTTGTGCTGCTCTGCATTTTTCCGCTAAAGTTCCCTGCGGAGTCAGTTCAACCTCTAATTCTCCCGAAAGCATCTGTCTTTCGAACTCAGCGTTTTCTCCAACGTAAGAAGAAATCATTTTCTTGATCTGTCTTTTGTGAAGCAATAATCCCAAACCGAAATCATCGACTCCTGCGTTGTTTGAAATACAAGTTAAGTCTTTTACATCACTCTCTACCAAAGCATTAATTGAATTTTCAGGAATTCCGCAAAGTCCGAATCCGCCCAACATTAAGGTCATTCCGTCTTTGATTCCTTCGATTGCTTCGACCGCATTTTTTACTCTTTTATCTATCATTTTTAAGTATAAAATTTGAAGGTCTTAAATTAGTATTTTTATTCGAAATTGAAAATGTTTTTATTTCCCACAGATTTCACGGATTTCCACAGATTTTAATTGAATTAGTTTAAATAATTCTTCACGCAGATTGTCATGCTGTAAGCATCTCCTCCTAGATTCAGTATGAAAATATATCATGTCATCTTTGATAATTAATATCGAAAGAAAAACGAATTTTGTTTTGCGTGAGCGATGGTAGTGAAAATCCTTTTGTCTTGGCGGCGGCTTTGCCGCCGCCAAGACAAAAGATTGTAGCGGACGTAGCGACCCGAGATGTGGGTATTGCGATTGAGAGGGACACGCCCAAAATATAAGTAATGGATAATGAGCAATTTACAACAATGGATTGTTTGTAAATATTTTAATAATAATATTTGCTATATTGATTTTTAATTGTATTTTTGCAATCTGTTATTCAACCTCTAGCGATAGACGCGTAAGTTGCTTAGCTTTAAACATTTTTATATTATTAATAATGGATTTATTAAAGTACGTACAAGACCAGTACATTACAAAAAAAGAATTCCCTGAATTTAAAGCAGGAGACACAATTACTGTGTATTACGAGATTAAAGAAGGTCAAAAAACGAGAACTCAGTTTTTCAAAGGAACCGTAATCCAATTGAGAGGAACTGGTGCTACAAAAACTTTCACTATCAGAAAAATGTCTGGTGATGTAGGTGTAGAAAGAGTTTTCCCTATCAACATGCCGGCTTTGCAAAAAATTGAAGTTGACAGAAGAGGTAAAGTTAGAAGATCTAGAATCTATTACTTCAGAGATCTTAGAGGTAAAAAGGCTAGAATTAAAGACGTTCCTTACAAGAAGTAATTCAGACAACAACACATACGAAAAGAGGCTTTCTATTTTAGAGAGCCTCTTTTTATTTTTGGTATTTTCCAATTTGCATTTTGATAGGATTTTATCTTATTATTTAGAAGAGCGTTCCTTTGGGACTTATAGTGGAAGTATTTTTAAATAATTTATTTTTAACCACCCCGTCAAAAATTTCTGTGAAATTTTCGCCACCCCTCCAATGGAGGGGAATTTTGAAAGTGTGCAAAACACGAGTGTTTTATTTCCAGTATTATAAACTTCCCACCTCGCTTCAAACTTTCATCCTACTTAATAAAATCATACAAAGCACTCCAGAATTTATCATAAACTTCGATGTGCGGAAGGTGACCTACGTTTTCTAATTCTACGAGTTTTGAACCTGTAATCTCTCTTTGGGTTTTCTTACCAAGTTCTTGATATTGTCCCATTGTCGGCTGAATTTCTTTTGGAGCACGGTCTTTTCCGATGGCAGTTCTGTCTCTTGTTCCGATGATCAGTAAGGTCGGTGCTTTAATGTTTTTAAATTCATAAACAACTGGCTGATTAAAAATAATATCACTTGTTAATGCAGCATTCCAGGCAACTTGGGGATAATCTTTGTGTAAAGTCCAACCTGCGATTAAGTCAAGCCAGGGTTGATATTCTGATTTCCATTTGTTATCGTAATAAAATTTCAGCTGGTAATTTTTATAGGTTTCTGCAGTGTTTTTTAATTCAGACTGATACGCCTCATCGACCGTCTGATATTTTGCTAAAGTTTTATAATCTTCTAATCCGATTGGATTTTCAAGAATTAATTTTTCTACGGTTTCGGGATACATTAAAGTGAATCTTGTCGCAACCATCCCACCCATCGAATGTCCTAAAACAATGACTTTATTGATTTTTAGTTCATCTAAAATCGCTTTGGTGTTATCTGCCAATTGTGCAAAAGAGAACTGATAATTTTGAGGTTTTGAAGATTTCCCAAAGCCAATCTGATCCGGAATTATCACTCTGAAACCTTTGTCTGAAAGATCTTTTGCTGTTTTTTCCCAATACGCTCCATTAAAATTTTTCCCGTGAAGAAGCATAATGGTTTTCCCATTGGATTTTTTCGGATTAACATCCATATATGCCATTTTCAGGATTTGTTTCTGAGAATTCAAATCTTTAAAATGAACTTCAAAAGGATATTGGTAGTTAGAAAGTGTTGCGTCTAAAGGTTTTATCTGTGAAAAAGCTAAAGCTGATGTGATGGTTAGTGAAATTCCGGTGATTATATTTTTGAAATGGTTCATGAAAATTGAATTTAGATATAAATTTAAAAAAACCGCTTCAAAAGAAACGGTTTTGGGTGTTATTTATAATTTAATTATGATTGTTGTTATTAATTTTTAAACGCAAAGTTCGCTAAGATTTTTCTTTAATGTGTTTGAAAATATTTCCGTTCGCAAAGGCGTTTCACTCAGCAAAGACCGCAATATTTTCTAATTTAAATTTTAACATTGGCTCTAAGAAATTTCTTGAGGAATCAGTTTTTCTTTTTTGGAAGGTAAATTCATCAAGACGATTGCCATTAAAATCAGAATAATTCCAATCCATTGAATAAGGATTACTTTTTCACTTAAAAGAACAAAAGCCATTGTTACGGAAACCGGAAGTTCAAGTGATGAAATAATGCTTCCCAATCCCAAACCTGTATTTGGAAATCCTAAATTGAATAAAATCGGCGGAAGAACAGTTCCGAATAGTGACAGTATAAAACCATACGACCAAAAAATTGAGTAATCAAAAGGTCTTATATGTTCGGTGTTTTCAGTGAAATTTAAATAAAATGACTTTAAAGTTTCAGAATGCAACGGTCCGATCTGGGCAAAAAACAAGAACAGCATTACGATTACAGAACCGCCTGTAAGCATGATGATACTTTTTCTGAGAACCGGTAAATGTGTTGCCAAAGTATTGGATGTAAACATGGTCATTGTAAACGATGCTGCAGCCATTAATCCCCAAAAGATTCCGTGTCCGTCTAATTTCACTTCCAGATTGATGAGATTAGTAGCTAAAACCGTTCCGAGTAAAACGACTAAAGTTGCCACTACTTTTTTGGTATTCGGAAATTTTTTAGTGATAAAACTTTCTACCACCACACTGAACCAAACGGATTGCATTAACAATACAATCGCAATAGAAACAGCAATATACTGAACTGCAATGTAATAAAACAAACTTGTACAACCCAAAGAAGTTCCTGCCAACAAGAGCATTCTGAATTCTTTACGGCTTGGTGATGATAATCTTTTTTTTGAGGTAATTGTCTGAATGAAATTTAAAACCAAAAGTCCGACCAAACCCAATACAAACTGAGAGGTTGTAACTTCTGATGTTGTAAAACCGTCTTTGTATGCCATTTTCACAAAGGTTGCAAGCATTCCGTAGATACTTGCACCCAAACCAACAAACAATACTCCTTTAAAAATATTTTTCTTCTTCATAAATTTTTTCACGGCCGGCAAAGTTACAACATATTATTTTAAAAACCAGATAACTGTGTAATAATAAAAATCACCTTAGAAATTCTAAAGTGATTTTACAAATATGAAATTTAGATGATTATTTTTTTACTATAATTTTTGTGGAAGAATCAATTCCGATACCCTGAATTTTCACAACATACACTCCGTTCTCAAAGTCTTTGGTAGAAACCGGAATTCTTGCATCCTGTGAAGATCTGTTTTCAGAAAGCATTAATTTTCCGGACATATCGTAAATCTGCAGATGAAGACTTCCAATCGCAAAATCTTTTAAATAAATAAAAAATTCATCTTTTGCCGGATTCGGATAAATTGATATTAAATTTTTATCCGGCTGAACATTTGAATTTCCGTCGGTACAGTCTTTAGGAATCGAAAAATCTTCTACCTGATCATTGATATTCATTTTATTTCCCGGTAAAGCATTTAACCCTAAACCTCTTTTGGCAAAGGTTTTCCAGATCATACAACGGTTTTCTCCTTTGGTTGTGAGCATTTCAGCAGATAAAATTGCATTTCGTCCGTCGATAAATGTAGGGTTACAAGTCTGTAATTTTAAGGCATCGGTTACCAATTGTAAAACTCTTGCACTTCCGCTGTTTGCGCTTGAAGCCACATCTGAAGAATAACCGTATTTTGCAGCATATTGCCAATGCAGATCCCAAAGCATTGATGCCCAAATGAAACCAATTCTGTGCACATCGGGAACAATTTCGCCATCTTCCTCAATTTCCATACCGTTGGTATCGCCGTAAGTGTAATTATTGATTGAAAAATCCGGTGAATATTTTGCAGGTCTGAATCCTGCTCCGCTTACAGATTGTCCGCTTGCATAAGTTCCGATACTTCTCGGAACACTCGGATCATCACCCGGTTTATTTGTAAGCATTAAAGCAAAAAAATCTGACCAGCCTTCCCCCATTTGCTCATTGCTTGCAGATTTTAAAAGGCAGGTATAGCCATTTCCTGTCAATCTGTTGGAGATTCCGTGTCCGTATTCGTGAGTAATAATTCCGTTGTCAAAACTTCCGTCTGGTGTTAGTGCAGTTGCCGGATCACTTTTTAAAGTTACATTTACAGTTACCGAATTATTGAGCTGGGTTTTAATAAATTCACCTTCGTCATTGGTAATTAAAACTGACGGAATTGTAATTGTAGTATCTGTTCCGCCCATAGAAGAAGGAAAATTTGCAGCAGTCGGATTATTATAAATAATTGCAGCAACTGCTCCTGCGTTTTGAGCATTTTTCACTTTTAAAGCAAATGTGCAGTTTGTTCCACCCCCTCTTTCCATCAAGCCTATTTTTCCTGCTAAAGAACCTGAAGGTAAAGCCGAACAGCCATCAATCACAGAGGCTAAAACAACATCTCCAGTGACTCCGGTTGCGTTGAGTTGCGGACCAAATTGTGCAGAACTTGCCTGTGGAATTCTCGGAATTGCTGTAATGGGCGCATTATAAAAGAAATACCTGTTTACAGTCGACCAGAGATACATTTGCATCAAAGGTCTGTTTCCGTCGGAAGGAGTTGTGAAATTGGCGTTATTCAAACCTCCTCCATCCTGGGCTTCTGCCAAAACATAATCGTTTCCAATCCCTCCTTTTCCGAAATTATTTTGCTGAAAATTTCTGGCGGATTCTGTAAATCCGAATTTGTAGAAAATATCGTGTACTTTATTATTAATATAAAAAAGATTCGTGATTGCTGCGTTTCTGTTGAAAGCAGGAGTTCCGTTTATTGAAAATGGAAAATCAAAATTTCTTGCAGCACCGCCATCAGGAGAAAAACCGGGCAAATTTTTATCTGCTGTATCTTCATAAGCATACACATTGTTTCCTCTTGTGATCGTATAATTTGTAGCTCCTGTTGAGTGCCATCCTTCAGGTGACGAACTTAAAATCCACGGATTTGAAACAACGGATCGACTTCCGAAAGTTGGTGCTTCCACTGGCAATGGAAAAATATTATAACTTGCGTTATCTGCTAACTTAAAAAAATTATCCTGAATATTTTGAGGTTTTATAATATCACCCGATCCTCTTGAATAGGCATCTGAATGAAAATTACAGGATATATTTAAATTTTCTTTCGAAATAATCTTGCCCGAATTAGCATCCACTAAAACATTCCAATAGTTTGAAGAATCAGGTTCCTGCAAAGAAAATTCATAAGCAAGTTTTAAATCTGAATTTAATTCCCAGAAAACCAATCTCTGCTTAACGAAATTTTTATAACCTGAGTCATGGGAAGAACTTTCTAAAATCTGAAAATCTGCTATTTCATTTTTATTTAAAGCCAGAGCAATATTTTCAAGTGCTTTTTCTTTATTTATTGCAGTTGTTAATGATGCCGAAGAATTATAATCTTTAATGAATGAATCTGAGTAGTAAAGAACTTTATTGTCTTTTATCAAAGCTGTTCCGACGGCATTGTACACAGGATAGCCTTTAAATTTTTGTTGAATTTTTACAATATCTCCGTTTAAGGATTCAGATTTATCAACATTATCTATTTCAAAATCTCTGAGATCAGATTTTTTGAAGCTCTGACTAAGTTTTGTCGAAATATAGTTTTGTAAAACTCTTTTGTGATCCTGAGAAAACGCCGATAGTGGTAATAAAGCAAAAACAAGAAGTAAGATCTGACTTCTTTTAATTTTTACGTGCAAAACAAAGTTTCTGATCATGGTTATCGTATTACTTTATAAAATTAAGAGATTTTGTGCAATATATTCTCCTTTACTATTAAAAAAGCTGCCTTAAAGGTAAGGCAGCTTTCATTATTAGTACTTAAAAAGTTTTATTTGCTTATAATCACTTTTGAAGTTGTGTCGATTCCTAAACCTTTTACTTTTACTAGATAAGTTCCGTTGATTAATTTATCTGTAGAGATTGCCTTTTTCGATTCCGGAGAAACTTTACTTTCTGAGGAAACCAATTTTCCTGACATATCGTAAATTTCAACATTTACTTTTCCTAAAGTATTGCTCGGGAAATTGATATAGAATTCATTCTTCGCCGGATTTGGATAAATTGAAATTCCAACATTTTTAACATTGTTTGTCTCTGATGTAGAAAGTAAACAATCGGCTGGAACTGTAAAATCCTGAACCTGATCATTTATGCTAGTTTTAAGTCCTGCAGATGCATTCACACCTAATCCTCTTTTCGCAAAAGTTCTCCAGATCATGCATCGGTCTGCACCATTTGTTTTTGCCAATTCTGCAGTTAAAATTGCATTTCTACCGTCTACAAATGTAGGATTACATGCCTGTAGCTTTAAAGCATCGGTTACTAATTGCAGCACTCTCGCGCTTCCGCTCGTCGTATTTGCAGTAACATCAGAAGCATAGCCATATTTTGCAACATATTCCCAATTAAGATCCCAAAGCATCGTTGCCCATACAAAGCCAATTGAATGTACATCCGGAACTATGGCAGAACCATTGTTGTATTCCATACCATTGGTATCGGTATAAGTATAATCATTAATCGTGAAATCGGGTGAATATTTTGCAGGTCTGATTCCGCCTCCTGTTATAGACTGACCGATAGGATAAGTTCCCATTCCTCTTGGTACAGAAGCATTATCTCCTGGTTTATTGGTAAGCATTAATGCAAAAAAATCTGACCAACCTTCTCCCATCTGCTCTCTACTTGCTCCTGCATTTAAACAATTATATCCCGTTCCCGTTAATCTGTTTGAAATACCGTGGCCGTACTCATGAGTAACAATACCATTATCAAAACTTCCGTCATACTTAGCGTCTACTCTCAGATCAACATTTACCGGAATATTTGAAGACAGTTTTGTTTTGATATACTCTCCTTCAGCATTGGTAATCAGAATAGAAGGAATTGTGATTGTAGTATCTGTTCCGCCCATATTTCCTAAATTAGAACCATTCGTCGTATCATTATAAACAATAACTCCAATTGCTCCTGCATTTTGTGCGTTTTTTACTTTAACAGAAAAAGCACAATTTGTACCACCACCTCTTTCAATCAGTCCAATTTTTCCTATAAATTCTCCAGCCGGGAATGCTGTGCAACCAGTAATATTGCTGGCAAATTTTACTTCTCCGGTAACTCCGACATCATTAAGACCAGGCCCAAACTGAGCCTGCCCTCCAATCACAGTACGAGATACAGCATCCGTAGGCGCATTGTAAAACAATACTTTATTTGACCCTAACCAAAGATACATCTGCATCACCGGATTATAATTATCCGGATAAGGAGCAAAATTAGCATTATTGTAACCTCCTCCATCTTGAGATTGTGCAAAAACCTCATCATCATCCAATCCACCATTTCCGAAATTGTTGCTCTGGAAGTTTTTGGCAGATTCAGTAAAACCAAATTTATAGAATACATCATGCACCATATTGCTTATGTAAAACAAATTGGTGGTAGATGCAGGTAAATTATTAATTGCTTTCGCACTTGCGCTGTATGGGAAATCAAAATTACGTAATGTACCACCATCTGGAGAGCTTCCAAATGTCGTTTCATCATCATCTTTATCATCATAAGCATACACATTATTTCCTCTTGTAATTGTATAATGTGTTGTTCCGTTAGAATGCCATCCTTCCGGTGAAGAAGCAAGAATCCAAGGATTCGTAACTAAGCTTCGAGATCCGAATGTAGGTGCTTCTATAGGTAATTTGAATACATTATATGAAGCATTATCCGCTATTAGAAGCAAATTTTTATTATCTACAACCGGATAATAATCTTTATTTTGTGGTAAAGCTAAAATCTGCGAGTCATGCGAATAAGCCTCTTCGTGAAAATTACAAGATAAATTCAGGTTTAATTTATTGATTATCTTTCCTGAATGAGCATCAATTACATAATTCCAGTGATTAGAAGTTTTTGGCTCGTGAACTAAATATTCATAAGCAAATTGTAGATTTTCATTTTCATCTATTGCATATACCAATCTTTGTTTAGCAGCAATATGTTTATTTTCTCCTTTCTGAAAAAAATCTAAAATAGGAAGTTCTGAAATTTCACTCTTACCAAGATCTGCCGAAATTTTATCTAATGCTGCTTTTTTATCTAATGAGGCAGTTGCAGGTGATGAAGTCTTATAATCTTTTATAAAATTATCTGTAAAGTAAGTTATATTATTATTCTTAATCAATGTGGTAGCAATTGTACCATATACAGGAAAACCGTTGTAAGTCTGCTGAATCTTTAATATATCACCATTTAATGATTTTGAAGAATCTGTATTTTCTATAATAAATTGATTAAGATCTGATTTTTTATATTCTCTCGACTTATTTTGAGAAATATAATTTTTTATAAGTATTTCATTCGTCTGAGCAAATGATTTTGAAGGCACCGCTGTAAAAACAGCAATAACAAGAGGCAGAATTACTTTTTTCATTTTCACTTTAAAGGCGCAAATGTACAATTAAAACCATAATAAAAATATAATATTTTTACATTATTCATAAAATAAATAAAATAAGAAAATCTAACAGATTACATCAAAATAGTAAATAAAAAAACCACTCTTTCGAGTGGTTCATATTTCAAAAAAGTCTGGTGGATTATTTACCTCCTTCCATTTTCTTTTTCAATTCTGCTAAAGCATCGATATCTCCAAGAGTTGATCTTTCTTCATTACCAGAAGAAGTTACATTTCTAGAAGAAGATTCTTTCACATTTTTCTTCTCTTCGTCTCTGAAGATACCTGTGTGAGAAACAACTACTCTCTTGAATTCTTTGTTGAATTCGATTACTTTGAACTCAGCAGTTTCACCTTTCTTGATTTTAGATCCGTCTTCCTTCTCTAATAATCTTGATGGGCAGAATGCTTCAACTTCAGCATCTTCGAATTGTACAGAAGCTCCTTTATCGTGAACTTCTACAGCAGTTCCTGTGTGTACAGTTCCTTCAGCATATTTAGTTTCGAATGCATCCCAAGGGTTGTCAGTCAATTGCTTGTGACCTAGAGATAATCTTCTAGCCTGGATGTCTAGTTCAAGAACGATAACATCTAATTTGTCACCAACTGCACAGAACTCAGATGGGTGCTTGATTTTCTTAGTCCAAGAAAGATCAGAGATGTAGATTAAACCGTCGATACCTTCTTCTAACTCTACGAATACACCAAAGTTTGTGAAGTTTCTTACAGTTCCTACATGCTTAGATCCTACCGGATATTTAGCTTCGATATTTTCCCATGGATCTTTGCTTAATTGCTTGATACCAAGAGAGATTTTTCTGTCTTCTCTATCTAAAGTAAGTACTTCAGCTTCTACTTCATCACCTACTTTCACGAAATCACCTGCAGATCTTAAGTGAGTAGACCAAGACATTTCAGAAACGTGGATCAATCCTTCTACACCTGGAGCGATTTCTACGAATGCACCATAATCAGCAAGAACTACTACTTTTCCTTTTACTCTGTCACCAACTTTCATATCAGCAGAAAGAGCATCCCAAGGATGAGCTTCTAACTGCTTCATACCCAATTGGATTCTTGTTTTCTCATCATCAAAATCAAGGATAACAACTTTTACAGTCTGTCCGTCCTCAAGGATTTCAGATGGGTGGTTCACTCTAGACCAAGAAAGGTCTGTAATGTGGATCAATCCATCAACACCTCCTAAGTCGATGAATACACCGTAAGAAGTAATATTCTTAACAGTACCTTCAAGA
>Ga0256786_1000068_pt1 | contig 89064 bp, 85 predicted proteins | sample MC6MC0937MT_FD_186053 | JGI IMG/M metagenome (GOLD analysis project Ga0256786, IMG submission 186053) | Metatranscriptome of enriched soil aggregate microbial communities from Iowa State University, Ames, United States - MC6-MC0937-MT... | ecosystem: Environmental > Terrestrial > Soil >...
TAGTTTTTTCATAGTCGATATAAATATTATTCAAAGTACAAAGAAAAAATAAATTATTCAATAAATCAAATAAAGATTTGATTTTTTTGAAAAATCTTAACAAATTAATTTTATGGTATCACAATTTAATTATAAAATTTTCATTTATTTTGTAATTCAGAAATTTCAGACATAAACATGAGACTAAAATTAACTCTCTTATTTGTATTTGCTTTTATATCAATCTCTTGGGCTCAACGAGTTTCTATTAACTGGGATGGTGCCAAAATTCAAGATTATGGTGATGTAAAAGTGAATCTTCCGAATTTTAAAAATGAAGGTTTTTCTTACAGCCAAAATAATATTTTTATATTTAATCAGCAAAAGGCCGGAGAAAAACAGCTTCGTGTATCTAATCTAATATGGGAAACGGTATCTACTAAGGATTTATTTGATTTAGATAAAAATTTAATTCAGGATTATGATATTGCAGATATCAACTACTATTATTCTGAGGGGGAAAGATATGCAAGTGTGCACGTTGGTCTTTTTAAGAATGTAAAAGGGAAAGTTCAAAGACTCTCATCTTTTGATATTACTGAAACCAATAATTTAGCCTCAAACTTTTCGGCCGCTAAAGTTGGAACAACACAAAACCCGCTTTCTAGTGGAACTTTTTATAAAATTAAAGTTGATAAATCAGGTATTTTTAGAGTAACGACCCAATTTCTGAAAGACAATGGAATGAACCCGTCTAATATCAACCCAAAAAACTTCAGAATATATGGAAATGGTGGTGTGATGCTGCCAGAATTTAATCAGGATATAAAATACAGCGCTCTTCAGGAAAATGCTATACAGGTTGTGGGTGAAGATGATGGGGTGTGGAATGATAATGATTATGCACTTTTTTATGCACAGGGGCCAAATGGTTATAATCTTTACAATAAATCCAATGGAAATGGTGTTAAAAGAACGGATGGCAGAAATGACCGCAGTGAAAATCTGAAGAATATTTACGAAGATTTCTCTTATTATTATATCAATTTTGACAAAGGAGAAGGAAAAAGAGTACAGAATATTGATGTAAATTTACCTGCAACAACTCTCATCTCAAGATATGATGACTATCAGGTTATCAATAAAGATGAGAGAAACTTAGTGAAAGTTGGACGAATTTGGGTGGAAGATCAAAGTTTTATTACTGATAAAGCTGTTACATTTAACCTTAATTCACCGATACAAAGTGGAGACGTCATCCGTTACAGAACAAATGTTGTTGCTTGGAGATCACAGAATAATAAAATTGATTTTAATATCAATGGTCAAAATCCTGATTCTCGTGTTCTTGTATCAACAGGACTCAACCCTCTCCCTGATTTTTATCCTGTTCAATATACCGGAGTTATCAACAATCTTTCGGGAAATCAGATTACGATTAATTACAAACCAGACATTTCAACAAATCCTAATGGTACATTTTATCTGGATTATGTAGAAGTACAATATAAAGAAGACCTGAAATACAATGGTTCGCAAATGAACTTCAGAGATTTTTCTCTGGCAACAGGAACTGGAACACAGTATGGCTTCAGTGTTTCAAACACAGGAAATATGGAGCAGATTTGGGATGTTACCGATATTACCAATGCTAACAGAAGGGTAAATAAAGCTACCGGAAGCGGAAGTTTTAACTTTGGGTATGCAGCTTCTAATCCTAATTTCAACAATGAATTTGTTGCTTTCAGAGCAGATGCGGCATTTTCTCCGCAGTTTGTAGGAAGAATTGCCAACCAGAATCTTTCTGCATTGCAGAATGTAGATTATCTGATCATTACTACTCCTCCATTTATGTCTCAGGCTCAGAGAATTGCCAATTATCATCAGACAAAAAACAATTATAATGTTCAGATTGTAGATACTGATAAAATTTATAACGAGTTTGGAAGTGGAAGCAAAGATATTACTGCTATAAGAGATTTTATTACCAAACTCAATACGCCTTCTGGAACTTTGAAATATGTTTTTATTTTGGGTGACACTTCTTACGATTACAAAAACAGAATTTCTAATAATTCTAACATCGTTTCAAGTTATCAAAGTGAGGAATCAACAGATTTTGTGGCTTCATATGTAACTGATGATTATATTGTCATGACATTCCCTCAGACATCAGAATATTTATACAACAATCTTCCTGCGCTACCAATAGGCAGATTACCTGCTGCAAATCCTACCGAAGCAGCCAATATGATTGATAAAACATTGGCTTATTATAATTCTTTACCGGGACAATCGACCCCATTTGGAGAATGGAGAATGAAACTTGATTTTATAGTGGATGATGACAGAGACAACGGTACACCTTTTCATAATACCATGAACAATTCATTGGTAAATACCTTTGAAATTCCGGCTGTAACTGATCTTAAAGAATATAATGTAAGAAAATTGTATCTGGATGCTTTTCAGGCACAAAGTACGGCAGGTGGTCAAAGGTATCCTCAGGTAAATCAGGCAATATCAAATGATATTGGTAACAGTCTTTATCTTTTCTATTTCGGGCATGGAGGTATTAACGGATGGGCTCAGGAAAGAGTTTTAACAACAGATGAAATTCAAAACTCTAATAATTTCTCTAATGTCTACAGCAGATTTCCATTTGTTTCAACCATTACCTGTGAATTTACACTGTGGGATGAACCTTCAACTTTTTCGGCAGGCGAGCAATTCATCAAGTTAAAACAGGGAGGTCCGGCTGCAATGATTACGTCAAGCAGAGCTGTAAGTGTTTCATATGGTGAATTGTTTACTGATCTTTATACAAAAGAAATGTTCAGAATGACGGGCGATGATTTCAATACCATCGGAAATGCTCATTTAAATGCAAAAAAATTGAGACCTGGAGATTCAAACCATTTAAAAGTAAATGTTTTGGGAGATCCGGCAATGAAACTAAGCAGACCGCAAAGATTATTGGTGATTGATAATATAGAATCTCCGGTTCCGGGATTGATCAGAGGATTAGATTTCGTGAAAGTAACTGGTCATATTAATAATCCAAACGGAACTGTAAATACAACATTTAACGGAAGGGTTGTTATTAATATTTTTGATAAAAGATTAAACAAAACCACATTAAATAATGACGGAGGTCTTACTCCGCAACTACAATATACAGAAGAAGGAAGCGCCATTGTAAAAGCTTCAGGAACTGCTGTAAACGGAGTCTTTACTGTTGAATTTTACGTACCGAAAGACATCAACTATGCTGTAGGAGATGGTCGAATTTTAGGATATGCAGATAACAAATCTATTGATGTATTCAACAATCAGACGGTAAGAGTTGGTGATCTTAATCCTAACGGAATTAATGATAACGAACCTCCGAAGGTGAAACTTTACATGAACAATACAAATTTCGCAAACGGTGGAATCACAGATCAGAATCCTATGCTTTTGGCTTGTTTAACGGATGATACCGGAATAAATTCAACAGGTTCTGGTATTGGTCACGATATTACTGTATATTTGGACGGACAAATTATTAACACAGTCGTTTTAAATGACTTCTTCTCTTCAGGGGAAGGAAATGGATGTTTAAATCCTGCTTTAGCAGACTATCAGAAAGGAAATGTATCTTACCCTTTCAGAAACCTTGCATTAGGACAACATCAATTAACATTTAAAGTTTGGGACATAAACAATAATTCAACAACCGAAACGTTAAACTTTGAGGTTAAAGACGAAGCCGATCAGCATCTGATTATCAACAAACCGCTAAACTGGCCAAATCCTTTCACCAATAAGACCTACGTTCAGTTTGAACATAATTGTGATGATATTTTGGATGTAAACGTTCAGATTTACACCATTACAGGAAAACTGGTAAGAACTTTAACAAATGTTGTAGTCGCAGAACCTTTCCTACAGGGCTTTAGAACGCCACGTCAGGCAATAGAATGGGACGGAAAAGACGATTTTGGTGACACAGTTGCAAAAGGTACGTATATTTTTAAGATATTTGCAAAAAGTCAAAATCAAGAAAAATGCAAAGGTAGTGCTACAGCTGTAGAAAAAATGGTACTTTTGAAGTAAATAAATAATTAAATAGGACTATCAATAAAAAACTGATAATATATAAAAGACAACATATGAATTTAACTACTAAACTGCTTTTAGGGATTGGTTTGAGTGCTGGGTTTTTAGGCTACGCACAAGATTTGAGTCAGGTAAGACCTGTATTAACCGGAGCTCCATTCCTTAGAATCGCACCAGATGCAAGATCAGGAGGTATGGGGGATCAGGGTGTGGTAACTTCGCCTGATGCTTTCTCACAATTCTGGAATGCGGCAAAATATCCTTTTAGCAGAACAAGTTCTTCTGTAGGTTTAAACTACACTCCATATATGGGAAAACTAACCAATGATGTATTTTTATTGTACGGTGCTTTCCATAAATTCTTAGGTCAGGAAGAAAGATCTACCATCTCTGCGAGTATCTATTACTTCAATATGGGAGAAGTAGAACTTACTGAGCTTGGTGTAGACAACACCGTTACTTCAAACGGGGTTTCAAAACCAAACGAATTCTCAATCGACGTTGCTTACGGTCTGAAATTATCAGATTCTTATTCAATGGCTGTTACTGGTAGATTCATCCGTTCAGATTTATCCGGAGGATTCAACACAGATACTACACTTAAGCCTGCAAATACATTTGCAGTAGACGTTTCCGGTTACTATACATCACCAAGATTCTCAAGTATCGGAGGTATGGATGGTAAAGTAAATGCCGGTTTTGCAGTCAGCAATTTAGGTCCTAAATTAGATTATACAGGTGACGAAAATTCAAGATCTTACCTTCCTACAATGGCAAGATTAGGGGTTGGATACGATATGTATCTTGACGATATGAACAGAGTAGGAATTTCTGTGGAAGGTTCTAAAATCTTAGTACCTGGGTCAGAATTTGTAGGTACAGACCCGAATACAAGACAGCCGATCTACGCTGTACCAAACGTTGGGGTAATGTCAGGAATCGGAAAATCATTCAAAAACCCTAATTCAATCATGATGAGTGGTGCATTAGAATATTCTTATGACAATGCATTCTCTGTAAGAACAGGTTATTTCCACGAAAGTGAAGAGCAGGGAGCAAGACAGTTTGCAACGGCAGGTATCGGTTTGAAATACCGTTCTTTCGGTCTTGATGTTTCTTACCTTATCAATATGTCTAAAATTAATACTGCTTTGGATAACACTCTTCGTTTCGGTCTTACCTGGAACATCGGTGATGAAACATCTAATGTAGATTATTAAAAAACATCATATAAAAGTTTTGAAAAGTCTCATTTTTATGAGGCTTTTTTTATTTTCTATAATTTTGAATAAATCTCTATAGACATTTTGATAAATATTAAATAAAAATTCACAATTCGCTTACGAAGTAAAACTGACAATTCACATATAACCCCTATTTTTGCAGTATGAACTATTCTTCGGAGCTTAAAAAAATCGTTACCAGCCAATATGTTTATTCTTCCATCAGAATTACATTGGCAACGGTGATCCCGTGTTTAGTTCTCTCCTACTTCGGAATCCTGAAAGAATACTTTCTTTTTCCTTTGGGAACCAGCTTTGTAGCCTTAACCGATCAGCCGGGACCGTTCATCAGACGCAGAAATTCACTGACTTTTGCCATCTTCTGCTTTGTGGTTGTTGCATTGATTGCAAGTTTAGTCAAAGGAATAATTCCGCTTGTACTTTTAGAAATTGTTGTATTCGGAATGTTTTTTTCCCTGATCGGAGTATACGGACAAAGATTGGCGGCAGTTGGTTCTTTAGCCTTAGTGGTTTTAGCCATATTTATTGACGGACATTTGACAGGTGCAAATATTCTTAAAAGCCTTGTTATTTTCGCAGCAGGCTGCATTTGGTTTTTATTAATTTTCCTGATTGTAACCACAATACAACCGTATAAACTCGCCAGTCAGATGATTGGTGAAAATTATCTTCAGCTCTCAGAATTTCTTAGAATTAAAGCGAATTATTATCAGAAAAACCCGGATTTCGACAAACTTAGTCTACAGGTCATTGCCAAGCAGATCGAAATAAAAAATCTGCAGGAAGAAACCCGTGAAACTGTTTTTAAAACAAGAACAATCGTTAATGAATCAACAACAATCAGCCGATTATTGATGTTGATGTTTCTTAATTCGATGGATCTTCATGAAAAGCTCATGACTTCTGAAAGTGATTACAAAAAACTTCAGCAAAGTTTTGAAGACACCGAAATTTTAGTTAAAATACATGATTACCTGAATATTCTTTCCGAGGAAATTGCCAACATTGGAATTTCCTTGCAAAGCAGCACCCGTGCAAGACCTATTTTCAATCTTCATGATCGGGAGCATGAACTTAATGTTCATTATTTCGAACTGAGAAACAGACAAATGACGCCCGACAACCTTGAGAACTTCATGATTTTACGACAAATCATGATGCGCATCAACGAAATTACAAAGGAAATCAATGAGATTTATAAGGTATTTTCTCAGAATGTGAGATTGGCAAAAAGTCTTTCCACAGGTTTGGATTTGAAAAAATTCATGCCTAATGAACAGAAAATCAATTTTAAGGTTTTAAAAAGCAATATTTCTCTTTCTTCATCACATTTTCGCCACGCGATAAGAATTACCGTTGCGCTTTTGTTAGGTTATCTGGTTTCTTTGCTTCCGTTTGTAGAAATTGGTCATACCTATTGGATTTTAATTACCATTACCGCTATTTTAAAACCAGCCTATTCCATAACGAAACAACGGAACTTTCTGCGGTTTTTCGGGACAGTTGCCGGAGCGGTGATTGCTTATGCTTTATTGCATTTCATTCACGTAAATGCAATTCTGTTTGCGATTCTTCTTTTGAGCATGATTTTATGTTTCAGCTTACTCAAGGGAAGATATTTCTGGGCGGTTTTATTTATGACGATTTATGTCTTTATGAGTTTTAATTTTCTGAATCCCGGAAATGTAAACGTAATTTTTAAAGACAGAATTGTAGATACCATTATTGCAGGAATCATTGCATTTCTGGTTTCATACATTGTACTTCCGGTTTGGGAGCATACGCAGAATTTAGATTTAATGAAAAAATCAGCAGAATCTAATCTCACCTATTTTCACAGTGTGATGTCTAAATTTTTGAATGAGAATTTCGATGTGGAAGATTATAAAGTAAAGCGGAAAAACGCCATTATTTCTTTAGCCAATCTTTCCGATAATTTTCAGAGAATGATTTCTGATCCTAAAAATCAGCAGAAAAAACTTGAAGTCGTGCATCAGTTTGTAGCAACTTCTCATCTGATTACCGCTTATACCGCTTCTCTATCGCAATATGCAAACAGCAATCACGAATATCCCGAAATTGATTCTGAAAGCTGGAGCAAAAAAATAGAGTCTGAAATGAATCAGGTCTCAGCAATTCTGAATGGAGAAAAAATCCCGGAAGCTTTGAGAATGGACAGCCGTCTTGAGCCCGAAGATTCTTCTATTGAAGATATGATCCTTCGAAGAAAAACCGAACTGATGGAAAACGAACATTTAGATACAAGAGATCCGAATAAAATTTCTCATTTAACGGAACTTAAAAATATTCACGATGTTTTGGAACTGATCTATGATGTTGCAAAAGAACAGCGAAAAGTGATCGAAAAGTACAGAAACGAAGAGATTACTCCTCAACAATCGTAAAGCAATATTCGTCGAAAAATTCAACTCTCGCTTTTAGTTCATCCGAAATTTTATCGTCGTGAACCCTGCATTTTATAGAATGAAGATGTTTTAATTCAAAAGGTCTTACTTCATAATGTTTTTTCAGGGACCAGTGTTTCGAATGATGAATTTTATACATGCTTTCTTTTACACTCCAGATAATCGTATAAAAAACAACTTCCGTATCAAAAGGAATAAATCCGCGCTCATTTTCATAGGTGAATTTATCGATTACCCTTAAAATTTTGGGATTAAATTTCTCAATATCAATTCCGATTTTATTTTTTGAAATCGCAATCGCCGCAAAAGGAAAAGAATGCGTAATCGAAATTTCAGCATCTTTCGGAGACAAAAATGGCTCTCTTTCTTTATATAGAATTTTTGAGTGCGGTTTTAAACCCTTTAATAATTTACGAACCATCAAAACCTCCAACAATTTTTTCGGATGATAATCTTTTACTTTTTCTGCATTTTCAGGCTCTAAAAGCGTATTGATATCCAAATTTTCAGTTTCATCGTATTTCCATACGAGAATCGTAGCATTGTCATCTGAAAAATCGCGGTAAAGAGGCATGGGTTTAAATTATTGAGTAAAAATAGTGAAAAATTTTTGGCTGGAAGATGGGAGCTGGGTGATGGAAGTTTTGCAATTCGAATTCTGAAGTGATATTATTATTCAAATTATATTTTAACATACAATTTGTCATGCTGAAAGCATCTCAATACTTTAGTTTTAATATTGCTTAGATGCTTTCAGCATGACAAACGAAGCGCAAAATTTTAGACAAAATAAAAATCCACTTAAATCCTAAGACTCAAGTGAATTCAATATTATTTAAAGCAAAGAAAACTAAAACAGTTAGTAGTAAAACTTCCCGTATCCAGCTTCCATCTCCCAGCTTATTTCGATTGGTGATTCTGATCGTTTCTATGCTCCATGATTTCCAGATTCTCGTCTACGAAATAGGCACTTCCAAAACCGTTTACATAAGAACCCTTTGTTGGATGAAGACCGATTAAGATAAAATCTTTCATTTCAGCAATAACATCTACTACTTTACCGTGCGTTTCTTTTAATTGAGAAACTACTGTATTCCAGACTTCAGAATCTCTTTCAACCTGCGAAGTCGAAGCTTCGATTGTTAATCTTTCTCTCGCATAAATTTGCTTTGTAGCAGATTCGTCTTCGATGAACATCACCGAAGTTTTTCTTCCGTCTGCAAGATTCTTTGTATGTTTTGCCATAAAAGAAACCAGAATGTAAAATGTATTTCCTACCTGTACAAATGGTGCATAGCTTGAATTCGGAGTTCCTTCTGCATCTACCGTTGCAAGAATAACACTGTTACTTCTTTCAATAAGTTCTTTCACTTTTGGAGCAAGTGGCTTTGCCTGTCTTTTTGCTTCTTCCTGAGTATTTGTATGATTCATAAATAGATTTATCTACCACAAAAATACACTATTTAGATTTAAAATAAATAAATTTAAGGCTACAATATCTCATATTTCTGATTTTTCAGCCGTTTTTTTATCTTAATTATTAGTTGTAATTTTGCGTTTTAAAATTTGAAATAAAAATATTCATACGATATGAGTACAACAACACAATACGTTCCTTATAAAGTTAAGGACATTTCCCTTGCAGAATGGGGAAGAAAAGAAATTACTTTGGCTGAGGCAGAAATGCCGGGTTTAATGGCAATCCGCGAAGAATACGGACCATCTCAACCGCTTAAAGGTGCAAGAATCGCAGGATGTCTTCACATGACTATCCAAACGGCTGTGCTTATCGAGACTTTGGTAGCTTTAGGAGCTGAAGTTACCTGGTCTTCTTGTAATATTTTCTCTACACAGGATCACGCTGCTGCTGCAATTGCTGCTGCAGGAATCCCTGTTTACGCTTGGAAAGGTCTTAATGAAGAGGAATTCGACTGGTGTATTGAGCAGACGTTATTTTTCGGTGAAGACAGAAAACCATTGAACATGATTTTGGATGATGGTGGAGATTTAACGAACATGGTTTTTGATAAATATCCAGAATTCACAAAAGATATTAAAGGACTTTCTGAAGAAACTACAACCGGAGTTCACAGATTGTACGAAAGAATGAAGAACGGAACTTTGGTAATGCCTGCAATCAACGTAAATGATTCTGTTACTAAATCTAAATTCGACAACAAATACGGATGTAAAGAATCTGCAGTAGATGCTGTAAGAAGAGCGACTGACGTCATGTTGGCCGGAAAAAGAGTGGTAGTTTGCGGATACGGAGACGTTGGTAAAGGTACTGCTGCATCTTTCAGAGGAGCGGGTTCTATTGTTACGGTTACTGAGATCGATCCGATTTGTGCGCTTCAGGCTGCAATGGACGGTTATGAAGTAAAAAGATTAGATACTGTTGTGGATAACGCAGATATCGTAATTACGACTACCGGTAACTTCAATATCGTAAGAAAAGAGCATTTCTTAAAATTAAAAGACAAAGCGATCGTTTGTAACATCGGTCACTTCGATAACGAAATCGATATGGCTTGGCTGAACGAAAACTACGGTCACACAAAATCTGAAGTAAAACCTCAGGTTGACATCTATACTTTAGAAGAAGGTAAAGAAGTGATCATTCTTGCTGAGGGTAGATTGGTAAACTTAGGTTGTGCAACTGGTCACCCATCTTTTGTAATGTCTAACTCTTTCTCGAACCAGACTTTGGCTCAGATCGAACTTTGGAACAACTCTGAAGCTTACGGAAACGAAGTGTATATGTTGCCAAAACATTTAGATGAAAAAGTTGCAGCGCTTCACCTTAAGAAATTAAGCGTAGAATTGGAAACTCTTTCTCCTGAACAGGCTGAATACATCGGTGTTGACGTGAAAGGACCTTTCAAACCTGAATATTACAGATACTAATCAATCTTGATATAATTTTAAATCCCATTATTCAAAATAGTGGGATTTTTTATTTATATTTCTTTAAAAGTCAATGAGGAATTCTTATTTTTGAAAAATTAAAAAATAAGAATGAAGAAGTATTTTTTCCTTGGCTTAGTGAGCTCAGTTGTCTTTTTAAACAGCTGCAACAGTACAGATGAAAACGAAATGATTACTGATCCCATTGCAGAGCCTAAAATTCTGTTGAGCAAAGTCACCACAGTTTATTATGACAATCCCTCCAATCCGGAAACTGTTGTTTCTACTTTACAGTATAATAATCAGGGACAATTAATAAAAACAACGACTGCAGGAAGAAATTCAACCAACGAATACGATTCATCAGGAAAGCCTGTAAAAACGAATTACTATAAAACTGACGGCACGTTAGAATATTATTCACTTTATACATACAGCGGAGACCAACTTCAGAATGTAAAAGCAATCTACAGCAATCCTGATTTTAACAGAACAATAAACTATACCTACAATAACGGAAAAGTAGCTACTTCTACCCTTTGCCAGACCGCAGACTGCAGTAATCCGAGTGTTTCAAACTACACATACAACGGTGAGAACATCACACTGGAAACTTCAGAAATGGGTGGCACTATTCCTATATCTACCAAGCATGAGTATTTGTATGACAATCAACTGAATCCGTTCACTTTCACCAACAAATATTTTAGAATTATGATGGGCGGTGCGTATGCTTTAAGCAAAAACAATTATGCTTCGGAAAGAATCAGTTTCAAAGACAACGCCGGCAATTGGGTGCAAAATCAACAAGTTATCTATGATATTCAGTACAACAGTGCTCAGTTGCCAAGTCAGGTTATCGGAAAAGACACAAACGGCAATAATTACGTAAAATACAATTACGAGTACATTGCACAATAAAATTTGCTTTCAGTATTTTTAGGAGCTTAATCCTGCTATCCGCTATATCTTTTTTGCCTCTGCTTACCTTTTACAAAAAAAGGATGTCGCTTCTATCAGGGCTAAATAAGTATGTTATCATTTTCAAATTGAGAAAAATATTTTCAAACGAAGAGGAAATAAATCTCTGCATCAATTCAAAAAAACATATATTTGAGTTAATAATAAACAGAAAAATTACAATTAATGAAAAAACAGGGAGTCTCTAATGCATTTATTGCGGCCTCTTGGATCGCTTTAGGAGCAGGAATGGTCGGATTTATCGTAGGATTGGCAAGAGCAGAAATGGAACTGAATGAAAAAGGATATTACTTCACCATCCTTCTTTACGGTTTGTTTGCAGTAGTTTCTTTACAAAAAGCAGTACGCGACAGAATGGAAAACATCAAAGTAACAGATATTTATTACGGAATCTGTTGGTTTGCAACCATATCATCAATTGTTTTACTCATTATCGGACTCTGGAATGCCACCATTCTACCAAGTGAAAAAGGTTTTTATGGCTTTGCCTATCTTCTTGCTTTATTTGGAGCCATCGCCGTTCAGAAGAACACCCGAGACAATATGATGCAGGAATAAAACAATATAGACTCACCAAATTGGTGAGTTTTTTTTTTATTTTTCGTACCTTTATATTTCACAAAATATTGATATGCTTAAAAGACTTTTACTTTTTATTTCTGTTATTTTCATGCAAACAGCAAATGCTCAGAATGAATTCATCACCGTTTGGCAGCCCGGAATTACATCAACACCTGTTGTAACGGTAGATGCACCGTCGCAAGCCACTTCCAATCAGATATGGTTTCCCGGAACAGGAACAAATTACACCATTCAATGGGAAGAAATTGGTTTTCCTCAACATCATGGGATTATGGAGAATGTAACCTCAACCGGTCAGATTTTAATTGATTTTGGTACTCCAGTAAGAGAAGATGGATCAAATACGACATACCGTGTAAGAGTTTCAAACGGAAACGGTACTTTTCAACAAATAAAATTTGCAACACATCAGATCATGGATTTTTCTGCAGATGTTCTTTTACCTCAATTACAGATGAAAGGAAGTGCAGATAAGCTTCTTACCATTGAACAGTGGGGAAATATAGAATGGACATCTATGAACGCAGCATTTGCCAATTGCCAAAGAGTCGAAATGACCGCCACAGACTCACCGAATTTGAGCAATGTTACCGATGCTTCATTAATGTTTTACAGAGCAAATGCTTTCGCAGGTAATGATTTTATGCAGAACTGGGATACATCAACAATTCAGAATTTCAGTTTTATGTTTGCTCTACAGCACCTTCCGGGGCAGATATATTCTCCCTCACTTGCCGCATTCAATCCACCCAACCTGAATAACTGGGATATTTCTGCTGCCACTAATCTTAGCTATATGTTTACAGGTAGAGGAATTTTTAACCAAAATATCAGCTCATGGGATATTTCTAATGTATTCACGACAGCATGGATGTTTACTGCCTGTATTGATTATAATCAACCACTGAACAGCTGGAACACTTCTAATCTTAGATATATCAACAATATGTTTTCTTCAACTGCGGCTTTTAATCAACCCTTGAATAATTGGGATACCTCTGAAGTCGTCAATATGAATGGAGTTTTTGCTAATACTCAGTCATTTAATCAGCCTTTGGAAATGTGGGATGTAAGTAAAGTGAAAAAAATGGGCTCAATGTTTGGCCAGACCCAGTCTTTCAATCAACCGCTCGGCAACTGGAATATTTCTTCCTTGGAAAATGCAAACGGAATCTTCGGAGGATCAGCGGTGAACTGTGAAAATTACAGCGCAACACTTTTAGGATGGGCAGATAATCCCAACACATCGAATAATGTGCTAATCAATAACCTTCAGCCGATGCAATATGCTTCTAATGTCGATTCTAAAAGGAATATTTTAATCAGTAAAGGCTGGATCTTTTCAGGAGATGTTCTAGGAAGCTGTGTGTTAAAAACTAATGAGACCTCTTTATCAAACAGTGTAAACATATATCCAAATCCTGTTACAGATTTTATTTATATCAAAAATTTAAAAAGTTCAAATGTTAGCTATAAAATCATTGATGCAAGCGGACGAATTTTGGATCAGAACATTTTAAATAAAGAAAATATTAATGTAAACAGTCTCGTTCCGGGAAATTACATTTTACAAATCATCACAAAAGATAAAACACATCCATTCAAATTCATTAAAAAATAAAAAGATAAACCTCACGAGTTGTGAGGTTTATTTATATCTGAGTCAGTTCACTTTTAATGATCAAAATGATTAGGATGCTGATTTTTGATGTCATTTACCGTTCCTAAAACTTTATCTTTCAAAGAATCCTGATATTTCTGAAGATTTTCAGCAATCTTTTCATCGGCAGTTCCTAAAATTTTTGTGGCTAAAATTCCAGCATTTAAAGCTCCGTTCAGAGCAACTGTTGCGACAGGAATTCCTCCCGGCATCTGCAAAATTGATAAAACAGAATCCCACCCGTCAATAGAATTGCTCGATAAAATCGGAACCCCGATAACCGGCAAAGTTGTACAGCTTGCCACCATTCCCGGAAGATGAGCTGCTCCGCCTGCTCCGGCAATAATTACTTTAAGACCTCTTTCTTTTGCTGTTTTTGCATAATCGAACATTCTTTCGGGAGTTCTGTGCGCCGAAACAACCGTCAGTTCGTAAGGAATATCCAGAGATTTTAAAAAAGTTGCTGCCTGTTCCATGATCGGTAAGTCGCTCTGACTTCCCATGATGATTCCTACCATTTTTCTTTTGTTTATTAGATTCTTCAAAGATAAGGATTTTAGAAGTGAATGTTGAATGGTAAATTGTCAATTTGCTTCCCTGTGAATTTTAAATTTAATTTCATTGCCACTATTTGTCATCATCTTTGTTTTTAATGCAAAGTTCGCAAAGCTTTTTTAACACTTATATTTTAATTGTTCGCAAAGGCATTTCATTCAGCAAAAGAAACCCCAATTATCCAACTATAACAGATAATGAATATTTAAATTTAAGATTAAAATTCACAATTGACTTGCGATGCAAAATTGACCATTCACAACAAGAAAATCTTATCTTTACAACTCGATTTCTCTATACTTTGAAGAATTACAAACTCACATTAGCTATTTTTACCGTCGCCATCGTTTGGGGCACAACATTTCTTGCCATTCGGGTTGCTGTAGAAACCATTCCGGCCTGGTTTGTTGCCGGGATTCGTCAGTTTTTGGCAGCCATGATTATGATGGTGATTCTTTTAAGCAAAAATGAATTCAAATGGATTGGCTGGACAAATTTAGGGTATCAACTTATATTTTCAACGCTGATGCTGATTGTAGCCAACGGAATGACGACTGTTGCTGAAGAAGAAGTGACGAGCAGCCTGACTTCATTGATCAGCGCCTGTTCGCCTATTGTTGTTTTTCTTGGAAGTGTTGCGATCGGATTGCAGAAATTTACGATCAGAGCGTTTTTGGGAGTTTTACTCTGTTTCAGCGGAATTTTATTTATTTTCTGGGATGGTTTAGCTGATATGGCAAATCCTGATTACAGGATGGGAATTATCTATCTTTTCATTGCCATCGGAGGTTGGGCTTCAGGAACTATTTTCACCAAAAAACTGAATATCCAAAGCCGGAATATCTCGCTGAATCTTTTCTATCAGTTTATTTTTGCCGGAATTGTGCAGCTTTGTTTTGCTTTTCTGTTCTCAGAATCTTATCATTTCGAAAACTGGAGCATAAAAAGTATTTCAGCAATGATCTATCTCGCTGTTTTCGGTTCTGTTGCAGCATTTTTTGCGTTTCATTATGCTTTAACGAGGGTTTCTCCGGTTCAGGTTTCAATTTTAGCTTACGTCAATACGATTATTTCTATATTTTTAAGCTGGTTAATTTTAAATGAGAAAATTTCTGCTAAATTTATCATTGCGGCAGTTTTGATTATCGTCGGAGTTTTTATTATTAATTATAATAAAGAGCTTTTTAAAAGGAAAAAGATTGAGGATGTTTAATAAAATTTTGTATAAATTTAATTCGGATAATATTAATTCCTAACAACCATGAAACAAATATTTTTTTTAGTTTTAATACTAATCTCATCATTACATTTAGCTCAAGATATAAAATACACAGATTCTGAAATCAATAAAAAACTTGATTCCATAAAAGCCGAGGGAAACCTTCTTTTTTTATTAGAAAATTCTTCATGGCAATCTACAGACCTTGCAAGAGCAAATAAAAAAATAAGTAAAAATTTTGGAGGGTATATTACTTACAAAAGCAATGATACGGTAAAAACTGTTATTTTAAATAAAGATAAAAGCTTAGTGATTGCAGAATATTCTTTTAAAAATAATTCTAAAAAACCTGTAAAAGAAAATATATCTCAAAGAAATTTGAATTCTGATGAGACCGCATTGAAAAATATCCGTGCAAAATTAATTTCACAATTATCTGATCCTAAATATCAAGTTGGCGCTCCTGAAGGTTTTAGCCTGAATATTATTACCATTCCTTTCGAAACAAATTATAAAAACTATATCATTACAGGTGCTTCAGAATCTAATGTTATTCCGTTTGGAAATGATTATCTTTTTGTAACAGACAAAGAAGGAAATATTATCTCGAACAAAAAATTTCATTCAAGATTGATCCCTACAATGACAGCAATGCCAGAAGGAAGCATAATGACGATGTCTACACACAGCCATTTAAAAACAAATCCTTTTATTTCAGCAACAGATATTTGTACTTTTAGATTATATGCTCCTTTTACAAAACTTGAAGAATTTTCGGTTTATTCTCCTGCATTGAGTGGCTATATGACTTATAATTATAAAAAAGATACTCTTGTAAAATCGAAAGATATTAAATAATGAAAAAAACTCTCATCATCTCCCTATCAATAATCGTTTTAATTATTTTAGCAATCACCATTTACTGGAATCTCCCCATAGAAATCACCCGAAAATCGGATATAAAAACAGGGAATGAAATCATTGAAAACATCGAAAACTATCGAAAGAACAGCTATAAACTTCCTGAAGAAAATGATTGGCAGACTTTGGAGCAATTAGGGTTAGAAAAAGACAATCACTCAAAACCTGTTTATACAAAAGATGAAAAAGGAAATTATGAATTGTTTTACGATGACGGTTTAGGAGGACCTTATTTATTATGGAATTCTACCGAAAAAAAATGGACAATTGATTTGCCGAAAATTGTTTCAAAATAAAAAAAGACTGCATTCCTACAGTCTTTATCTATATATTTTAAACAGTTTAAGCAATCACTCTCACCATCGCTTTTACCTGAATCAGTTTCTCCATCAGTTCTTCTCTGGAGTCAGCGAGAACATTGATGTGTCCCATTTTTCTTCCCGGCTTGGTTTCTGTCTTTCCGTAAAGATGAACGTACGTTTCCGGAAGCTTTAAAACTTCTTCCATTCCTTCATAAATTACTTTCCCTGAAAATCCTTCTGCTCCTACCAAATTCAGCATTCCGCTGTAAATAATAGCATCGGTATCTGCCAAAGGAAGATTTTTTACGACACGGTACATTTGCTCAAACTGTGAATTGGCATTTCCTTCCTGACTTTGATGTCCGGAATTGTGTAATCTCGGAGCCGTTTCATTGACCCACACTTTTCCTTCTTTATCTAAAAATAATTCAATCGCAAAAAGTCCGGGAGAATTTACAGCTGTAAGGAATTTTTCAGTAATAGAATCAATCTGCTCTTCAATTTCTTCCGTTAAATGAACCGGACAAACATTGAAATCAAGCAGGTTTAATTTCGGATCAGCCACCATTTCCGTTACAGGAAAAGTTTGTGTTTCTCCGTTTTCGTTTCTTGCAACAATCACCGAAAGTTCTTTATCGATGTCCACCAGTTTTTCAAGAACGGAATCCTGAGTCCAAAGGTTTTTCATGTCTTCATTGGTACGAATCACCTGCACTCCTTTTCCGTCATAACCTCCTGTGTTCATTTTTTGTACGAAAGGAAGCGGCATTTTTATTTCGTCTGAACTTCCATCCATAATTTCAAATTCAGGACTCGGAATATTGTTTTCTTCATAAAATTTCTTCTGAAGAATCTTTTGCTGAATCGTTTTAATAATCTGAGAATTCGGAACAACTTTGACACCCTGATTTTCAAGTTCTGCCAAAGCATCTGCATTCACGTGCTCAATTTCAATCGTGACAACATCTTTATCTTTTCCGAATTCTAAAACGGTATCATAATCATTGAAATTCCCTTGTGTAAAATATGAAATATTATGACAAGGCGCATCTGAAGCCGGATCTAAAGTATAAAACTCATCATCATATTTCAACGCTTCCTGAATCAGCATTCGTCCTAACTGACCGCCTCCTAAAATTCCTATTTTCATTTTTTATTTTGATTTTTTATTAGATTTTAAATTTAATTTAACCGCAATCTGCGCAATGATTTTTTTACTATTTGTGTGTACATTTTAAGTTCACAAAGGTGTTTCACTCAGCGAATAGTGCTTTACATTTTATATTTTATCAATTTTCAAATATCCCAATCCCATTATATTTTCCTGATTTTCTTCATCAGATTTCGTTAAAATAATAGAATACTTTTCTTTCATTTTTTCGGGAAGAATATCATTTACATTAAAAATATCATCAATATCAACACCGTGTTTATCGTCGATGTGACTTACAGCTCCTTCAAAACCCATGGTTTTGTAAAACTCAGTTTGTTTTGCCTTCTTCACAATTTCAGCCATTGAAGTTCCCACCATCAAATGCTGTTCGTGAAACTCTTCAAAATATCCTTTTTTATATCCGCCTAAATTGATAAAGTATAGTTGATTTTCAGAAATCTCTTCTCCTTTTTCTACAATTTTCACTTCAAAACCATCTGCAAATTTTACTTCCTGGTAAGCATCCAAATGAATTTTTCCGCCTGCCTCTTCCCAGAACTCTTTAATGTCGGGGACGAGCTCTTTCAGATCTTCTGCAATGCCGAAAAATACGTCATGTTGCTCAATATTTCTGCCTTTCGGAGTAGCTCCGAGGATCATGTAAAACAGTTTCATAGAAGTTTCCATGGTGCAAAAATACGGCAAAAAATAATCTTGGATGAATGTTTGCCCGAAAACCGCAATAGTTTTATATTTGTAGCATGTCGGAGATTATTATTCTTTTTCTTGGCGCTATCTCAGCCGGACTTTTAGGTTCACTCACCGGATTGGGAGGAGGAGTTATCATTATCCCTTTATTAACGCTTGGTTTCGGTGTTCCTATGCATTATGCAATTGGTGCTTCATTGATTTCGGTAATCGGAACTTCTTCCGGAGCTGCCGTGGCTTTCGTAAAAGAAGGGTTTACCAATATGCGAATCGGAATGTTTCTTGAAATTGCCACCACTTCAGGTGCTATTGTAGGAGCTTTGGTTTCCGGAATGCTGAATCCAAATACCATTGGAATCATCTTCGCTAGTATTCTTTTGCTGACTGTTATTTTAAATCTTAAAGGTAAACCCGACCATCAGGAAACCCTGATTAAAGGAAGTTTAGAAGATAAATTGAAACTATACGGAACTTTTCCAGACAAAGGTATTGTGAAAAGCTATGCTGCGAGAAATACCGTTCCTGGATTCTTTATGATGATGTTTGCAGGAGCAATGTCCGGACTTTTAGGAATCGGTTCCGGAGCTTTGAAAGTTTTGGCGATGGACAATATGATGCGACTTCCATTCAAAGTTTCTACTACGACAAGTAATTTTATGATCGGTGTAACGGCAGTTGCAAGTTCACTGATTTATTTTCAGAGAGGAGAAATTATTCCCGTGATTGTAGCACCGGTTTTGGTAGGTGTGGTTGTCGGAAGTTTTATAGGTTCTAAAACTTTGATGGTTTCAAAAACGAAAAAACTGAAGACCTTCTTCGCTATTGTGATCACAATTCTTTCAGTTTACATGATGTATAACGGTATTAGAAGCAATTTCTCATGAAAAAGAACTTCACTGATGTAGATCTAAACCGTTCTGTGGGAAATCTCCTTCGTTTGGGTGTAATTTTATCGGTTATCACTTCTCTGATTGGCTTTATTAAACTTTTTACGGAAGGTTTTAAAATGCCGCGAAAATACACGATGCTTGACATGGGAACGTCTTCAGAAAAGGTTTGGGGACATTTTTGGGATACGCTTTGCAAAGGCGAAGGAATGGCCATCATCCAACTCGGAATCTTAATGCTGATTTTCACACCATTAATGAGAATTATCTTTGCATTAATCGGCTATCTGAAAGAAAAAGACTACGTTTATGTAATTATTTCTTCAATTGTTCTGGCGATTATGGCGGTGAGTTTCTTTACAGGATACGCACATTAAGATGATTTGAAATTTGATCCGAAATTTTGAATATTGAATTCGGAATATATTTAAATTTCATAAAACTCTAAAGGCAATTGATCCGGATCCTGTGTAAAGAAAAATTCTTTTCCGGTAAATTCGTCGATGCGGATTGTTTCACAATCTAAACCTTTACTAATCAATTCCTGGCGTTTTTCACCAACGTTTTCTACAGAAAAAGCCAAATGCCTCAAACCACAAGATTCAGGTCTTGAAGGACGTTTTGGAGGATTCGGAAATGAAAATAATTCAATCACGTAATGATCTCCAATTGCTAAATCCAGTTTATAAGACTGCCGTTCTTCACGATACACTTCACGAATAATATTTAATCCTAAAACATCCGTATAGAATTCTTTTGAAACTTCGTAATCTGAACATATAATGGCGATATGATGAATTTTCATAAATATTTATTTTTTGCAGTTTTCTTTTCTTCTTGTATCGATTAAATATTGAATTTTCCAGGTATTATTCTGCTGTACCAGCTGAAAACTATTGGCCCCGCAATGTGAAAATTTTCCTTTAAAATAAAACTCATAAGGTGTAAAAACACTGGCAAGATTACCATCGATCTGAATTGATAAATAGCTTATCTTTTCATCTAAATCATTTTTAGAAAAACCGGAAACGGAAGAAATAAAGTTTTTCAGTTCTTCCGTTTTTACATTTCCTTCTTTTGAAATAGTCTGTAGAATTGCATTGTCAGAAAAGGCCGAATTTACCATTTTTGCATCTGCATTTTTCATTCCGATAAAAAGATTATTGATGGTTTCTTTAATCTGAGTTTCATCTAAAGCCTGTGCAAAACAGAAACAATTGATAAACAAAAGAACTGTAAAAAATATTTTTTTCATTTCTGAGGTTTTAACAGATAAATTTAATGAAAATTTTATTTCGGAATCTCTGTAAATTATACATTTTTAAGAATATTTAAACTTGAAAAAAGCCAAAAATATCTTACTTTTATTACTTTATTAGAACAATATGTTGACCTTTTATTATATTTTCATCTCTTTATTATTCATTTTCACCATCTTACCAAAAATCCCAAGTTCACACTGGATTTTCCGTGTGCCGGATTTTGGCAAAATTCAGATTACTTATCTTACGATTATTCTTTTCGGTGTTGGGTTTTTCGTTGAAAAAAATCAGTATTTCTGGTATTCTCAGGCTTTTTTACTGGTACTGTTTGTTTATCACGGAATTACATTGGTAAAATACACTCCGCTTTATCCTGTAAAAAAACATAAGAGAAATTCTCATTCATCGCAGAAGATTCATTTTATTTCGGCAAATGTTTATCAGTTTAATACAGAATTTCATCGTTTTATTGATCTCATCAACCGAAACAAGCCAGAAATGTTTTTAACGATGGAAAGCGACAGTCATTGGGAAAATGCATTGCAGGTTTTGGAAAAAGATTATCCGTATCAGCATAAAGTCACTTTGGAAAATACTTATGGAATGCATTTTTATTCAAAAATAAAAATTGAAGATTCAAAAACGCATTTTTTTGTGGCAGATGACATTCCGTCAATTGAAGCGCATTTAAAAACTGAAGAAGGTTTTGAATTTGTATTTTTTGGCGTTCATCCACCACCTCCGAGCCCGACTGAAGAAGAAACCTCCAAAGAAAGAGACGGAGATATTTTAAGTGTGGCCAAAAGAGTGACGGAAATACAAAAACCCGTGATTGTTGTCGGAGATTTTAACAATGTAGCATGGTCAAAATCTTCCATCTTATTCAGAAAAACAAGTGAACTTATCGATCCGAGGGTTGGTCGTGCTTTTGTGTCTACTTTCCATGCGAAATACAGGCTTTTCAGGTTTCCTATTGATCTGATGTTTCATAGTGAAGATATTTTCATTGAAGAGCTAAAAACCCTTGAAAACTTCGGTTCTGACCATCTACCGGTTTATTGTGAGTTTTTTATTGATGAAAAAAACGACCAACAGGAAGAACGTATTGAAACAGCTGATCATGAGGAAAAAGAGGAAGCTGAAGAAATGATTCAGGAAGGAAAAGAGGAAGACGGGGAACGGGATGCGGTGGTAACGGAGGATTGAATATTAATGATCAACGCTCACTTTGTCATAAAAATCGGAATGACAAAGTAAATGTTTAAATTCAATCTAACGTTTAAAACAAATATTAATTAAAACCTCATCACATCCTTCACTACTCCATTTTTCTGAGTGTGCTGCAATAGCTCCTTTTCAATAAATGATTTTACCTCCTCCTCAGAACCATCATTCGGGAAAAGCAAATGAACATTTGCTCCTGCGTCCAAAGTAAAGAATAATGGTAGTTTTGTTTCTCTTCTAAAGTCCCAAATTTTATTGATAACTTCTAAAGTTCCGGTTTTCATCAGAATAAAAGCTGGTTCGCTCATCATCATCATGGCATGAAGTGTTAAAGCTTCATGTTCCACCAATTTGATGAACTCTTCCATGTTTCCGGATTTCAGAATTGCTTTCATCGGAACAAAATTTTCTTTCGCTTCCTGAAATCTTCTTTCCGCATACGGATTGGTATTCATCAAACCATGTCCTACTGTCGAGGAAACACTTTTTACCCCTTCATGAATCAACAAAACCCAATCATTAAAATCTTTAAAAACAGGATGAATTTCATCGTCAGAATATTTTACTGCAAATAAATCTGAACTCCCTTCAACCTCATCAGATTCTCCCCAGACAACTAATCCGTTGTACAGGCTTCTGCATGCGCTTCCGCTTCCGAGTCTTGCCAAAAATGAAGCTTTTGTTGTGTTGGATGATGGATGATGGATGTCGGAAGAAAAATACTCATCTAATTTCATCAGACACTTTGCAATCGCTCCAAAACCCGAAGCCGAACTTGCAATTCCTGAACTGTGAGGAAAGGTATTTTCTGTTCTGATCATATATTTTCCTTTTAAAATCCAGGGAAGATACTTCTCTATATTTTTGAAATATTTTTCGATTTTCTCAGCAAATTTCATTTCTTCATTTCCTGCTAAAAAAGTCTGAACAGAAAACGGTTCGTTTGCCAAAAATTCCATTTCTGTATTTGTTTTACAATGATTCAAAGTAAAACTAATACTCGGATTTGCAGGAATTTGATCCTTATATTTTCCCCAGTATTTAATCAGAGCAATATTTGAAGGACAGCTTTCTGAAACTGTTTTATTCTGTATCGTAAAATTTTCTTTTCCTAAAAAATCGTTTGTTGTCATTATGTAAATGTTTTTTTAACCACAAAAGTTTTAATTAGATTTTTCAATTTAAGTTAAAAAAACGATTTATAAAGATCAAAAAAGAGGTGAAAAATTAAAATTTTCCTTTTTTGCACTTTAAAGACCTTAAACTCAAAACTTATCTTTTGTGACTTTTGTGGTTAAAATTTATGGTTAATTTTAATACATTTTTTCAATTACATCTGAATATTTTTTCAGCACAATATTTCTTTTCACTTTTAAAGTCGGTGTGATTTCTCCGTTGCTAATTTCAAATTCTGATGGCATTAAGGTAAATTTTTTCACTTTTTCAAAATCAGAAAGATGTTGCTGAATTTCTTTTATTTTCTCTTTATAGAAATCATTAATTTCCTTTTTATCAACGATTTCTTCCCAGTTGGTAAACGGAATATTTTTCTTTTTTAAATACCCTTTCAGAAACTCAAAATTCGGAACAATCAAAGCTGAAACAAACTGTTTGCCTTCAGCTATCAAAACAATCTGCTGGATGAAATTATTGTTGGTCAGAAGGTTTTCAATCATCTGAGGCGCAATATATTTTCCGTTGGAAGTTTTCATCAGATCTTTTAAACGGTCTGTAATGGTAAGATTTCCTTTGACGTCTATCTTTCCTGCATCTCCGGTTTTGAACCAACCGTCTTCCGTAAAAACTTTTTCCGTTTCTTCAGGTCGGTTGTAGTATCCTTTCATAATTCCGTTTCCTTTTGCCTGAATTTCATCATTTTCACCTATCCTGATTTCTACTCCGGGAAGGGTTTTTCCGCTTGTTCCATGTTCAAATTTCGTTAAAGGAAATAATGTTAAAGTTGCTGTCGTTTCAGTCAGACCATATCCTACCGTAACATGAATTCTCATCGAGTCAAAAAAACGGGTTACTTCCGGAGATAATGATGCTCCACCACAAGGCAAGAACCAAAGCCTACCGCCCATTTTTTCTTTTACTTTACTGAATACCAAAAGATCAGCAACAGTTTCTTTTATTTTTAAACCAAAAGGAATTGGTTTTTCATTTCTTCTTAATTCTGAAGTTTGCCAACCCGTTTCCAAAGCCCAGTCGAAAATTTTCTTTTTTAATGATGAACCTTCTTCCGCTTTTTCTAAAACTCCTGCATATATTTTTTGAAAAAATCTCGGTACAGCACACATCATCGTAGGTTTTACTTCTTCCAGAGTTTTGGCAATGTTCTTCGGATCTTCTAAAAAATAAACTCTTGCACCTCCATATAAACAAAGCAAACTCCAGCTTCTTTCAAATACATGAGTCAACGGTAAAAATGCCAGCGAAAGCTCTTCCTCAAAGTTTTTAAACTTAAAAAATTCAAAATGTGCATCAAAAGCTTTGATGAAATTCCCGTGGGTCAACATCACTCCTTTTGGTGTTCCAGTTGTTCCTGAAGTGTAGATTAATGTCGCAACCTCATCATATTCTTTTTTGCAGAATTCTAATTTGGGCGACGATTTAGCAATAAAATCTTCCAGATAAAAACTGCTGAATTCTTTCTTGATCCAGACTGCTTTTTTAGAAACAATAATTGTTTCAAGGGTGCTTTCTTCTTTTTTTACAAGATCCAGACAAGCATCGTACTGAGACTGATCTCCTGCTAAAATCAGTTTCGCTCCGGAATCATTGATAATATATTCTGCCTGTTCAGCATTATTTGTTGAATAAATAGGAACGGTAATTGCCCCGATCGCCATTGCAGCTAAGTCAAAGATCATCCATTCGGAAGAATTATCCGAATAGATGGCTACTTTATCATTCTCCTGAATTCCTGCATTTCTCAGTGAATTGGCTGTTTTATAAATGATTTCGCTGAATTTATTCCAGCTCAATTCCTTCCACGCTCCTTCTTTTTTCTTAAAGCCAATCGCTGATTTTAAAGGATGTTTTTCTACATTTTTTCTTATGATTGCCTCTGCAAGATTCATTCGTTTTTATTCAGCTTTTTGTCGTTAATATAATTGTTGAGATGAAAGTTGATGCTTTCTGAAACAGGAATAAACTGATAATTTAATTTTCTTTTTATTTTTTGATTGGAAATTTCGGTCATTGTCGAAATAGATTCAATATTCGTTTTGGTAATTATTCTTAACTGAGGAATCAGCCACCCCAAGAAAATATTGGCTGCTCTTCCCAAATTCAGCTGAGATCTTGAAAGAATTTTAGCTTCCTTCAGTCCTAATTTTGTTCGAATCTGTCTTCCTAAATCAGCATATCTTTTACCTTCGGAAACAATCACAAATCGTTCTCCGAAAGTATTTTTTTCCATGAGTTGAATTGCAATTTCAACGACATCTCTTACATCCACATAATTAGTTCCACCTGAAAAAGTAAAACTGTTTTTCTCAAAAGTAGGAAAAATATCGCCACTGCTTTTGCCCCAGTTTCCGCTTCCGATGATCATTCCGGGATTAATGATGATGGTATTTAAACCTTCCGCGGAAGCTCTCCAGACTTCCATTTCAGAAAGATGTTTTGAAATGGCATACGCAGAATGCTCGTCTTTTGCAATAAAATCAGAACTTTCATCAAGCTCGCCTTTTTCATTCAATAAATCTAAAACGGCAATAGAGCTTACGTGAAGAAATTTTTCAACCGTAGAATTTTCACAGGCATACAGCAAATTTTCTGTGCCTTTGATATTGGTGTGCTCCATTTCTTTTTCATCTTTCGGATGAAAACTCACTTTTGCAGCACAATGATAAACTTCTGTAACATCTTTTAGAGCCAGCTCGATAGAATGAATATCGTCAAAATCAACATCAACCCATTCGATTTGATTAAAAAAACCGTCCGGATTTTCAGTATAAAACTGATAAGAATGCTTTACTTCGTCGATATTGCTTGAAGGCCTTTTGGCAGCACGTACTTTTCTTCCTTTTTTCAGAAGTTCGAGAACGATGACTCTGCCTAAAATTCCTGTTGCTCCTGTTACAAAAACCATTAATTAAATTCCAACTTGATTACTGACTAAATTATAATAATAATTCTTTTTTTCAAGCAGCTCCGAATGATTTCCGTTTTCCACAAACTTTCCGTCGTGAAGAACCAGAATCTGGTCTGCATTTTTTATGGTACTGAGTCGATGCGCAATGACAATCACCGTTTTACCTTTGAAAAACTCAAAAAGGTTTTCCATGATTTCTTTTTCATTTTGCGCGTCCAAAGCACTTGTTGCTTCATCCAAAAGAAAAACGGCAGGATTTTTATAGATGGCTCTCGCAATCAAAATTCGCTGTTTTTGTCCTGTACTCAGACCAATTCCGTCATTTCCGACAACTGTATTTAAACCTTGTGGAAACTGACTGATTAACTTCTGCAAATTTGCAACTTTTACGGCATAGTTCAGCAGATTTTCATCAATATTATCTTGTTTGAGCGTTATATTTCTCCGGATGCTTTCAGAAAAAATAAAACCCTCCTGTAAAACTGTTCCCGTAATATTCCGCCATTGATTTAGCGAAATATCGGAAAGTAAACTTCCTCCAAAACTTATATTACCCGAATCCGGTTCGTAAAATCTGAGAAGGAGTTTGAAAAGTGTGGTTTTTCCGCTTCCGCTTTCACCGACAATTGCCGTCACTTTTCCTTGCGGAATGATTGCATTTAAATCTTTAAGAATCGGAAAATCTCCAAAACCAAAGTTGACATTGTGAAGAATTATATCATTGTTCGTTTTAATTTCTGTGATTTCCTGATTTGTATTTTCTACCGGTTTTGTATGAACTTCAGAAATTCTTTCAAGACTCAGTTTAGCATCCTGAGAAACTTCGATAAAATATAAAAGTTGATCAAAAGGTGAATTCATCTGACCAACAATAAAACTGATCGCAAGCATCATTCCCAAAGTAAGATTTCCGTCGATTACCGCAAAAGCAGAAAATCCTGTAATCAGAATATTTTTAAGCTGAGAAATAAAACCTGCACCAATCATTTGATATTGTGAAAGTTTTAGTGCTTTTTTGTTTCTTTCAAAAACTTCATGTTGTAAGTTTTCCCATTTTGATCTTTGAAAATTTTCTGATTGATTGATTTTAATTTCAGACATTCCAAAAACCATTTCGTTCAGAATATTCTGATTTTTACTGTTTAAAACAAATTCTTTCTGGTCTAATGCTTTTCTTCGGTTTAAAAATATTGAAATCCAAATTACAGAAAGCGAACTCAACACAAAGAATATCAACAGAATAACCAAATTATAAATTCCTAAAACCACCGAAAAAACAATGAGATTTAAAAATGAAAAAAGAATCGAAAGCGTATTCGTTGAAAGAAAAGAATTGATTCTCTGATGGTCTAAAATCCGCTGCTGAATATCACCCAGTTTTTTAGATTCAAAATAAGAAACCGGAAGCTTAATCAGTTTTTCTATAAAATCACTGATGAGTTTAATATTAACTTTCGTATTAACTTTCAGCATAATCCAACTTCGGATGAGTTCCATAAAACTGTTTCCTGAAAAGAGAAAAATCTGTGAAGCGATAATCATCAAGACAAGATTTTTGTCTTTTGAATTAATTCCTTTATCTACTAAATTCTGGGTTAAAAAAGGAAAAGCAAGGGTAATGATACTCGTTAAAAGCAACGTGAAAATCAATAAAACCAACGATTTCCTGTGAGGTTTTAAATAAGAAAAAAGAAAGCTGAAACCTTCCTGAACCTTCTCTTCTTTTTTATTGAAAAAATTCTGAGTGGGTTCCAGTAAAAGAGCTTTTCCTGTTTCATTATTCTGAAGCCAATTGGTTTTAAACTCATCTTCGGAAAGCTGAACTTTGCCATATTCGGGATCGGCAATGAGAATTTTATCACTTTTTTCCTGCGGAAACAAAACTACAAAATGCTCTTTTCTCCAATGAAGAATGCAAGGTTTGGGCGCTTCGGACATCAGTTTTTCAAAATCGGTTTCAACTGCAAGAGCTTCAAAACCCAGTTCATGAGACGCAGAGATCAGATCGTGAAAACTCACTCCTGTTCTTGACTGAAACGTAATCAGGCGAAGATATTCCGCAGAAAAATTTTTCCCGAAATATTTGGTAATAATCCTGAGACAGGTCGGTCCGCAATCCATCAAATCGAGCTGTCTGTAAAAGGTAATCTTCGCCACTGAAAGTTTATTTTAAAACCATATTATTCCTTCTCGGAACTTTTCCGCAAAGAACATCGGCAATGCTTTTCGAAATAGCATGATCATCCAGAAGATTATCGAGCCAGAAAAATTCGCCGGCTGCATTAATTTCAATAAAATAATAGTCATCTTCGGGTGAAACAATCATATCTACTGCGCCATAATCGACATGATAAACATCAAGCAAATTCAAAAGTTTTTGCTCTATCGATGACGGAATTTTTGTTTTTTTCCACTTGTCAATCAAATTGACACCATCTTTTCTCCAGTCGGTTTTTCCGTCTTCCGATTGCTGTGAATCAATTTCGAAAGCATACACTTCCTGTCCGACCATTGTAATTCTCAGTTCTTTCTTCTTTTCGATTTTCTTTTGAAACTGCATCGGACAATACACCAGTGAATCTAATCTTTCCAAACTTTCTTCGTCAATCACATTCGTAAAGACAACGTTTTCAACACCATCTTCATAAATCGCAAATCCCGTCTGCATTTTCCCTACAACATTCTGGTGTTCTAAGATAAACTTTTTTGCTTCTTCCGGATCGTTGGTAATGCAGGTTTCCGGAATTTTGAAGCCTAATTTATGGGCAATTTTAAGCTGCTCTTCTTTACTGTCGATTCTGCGGTAAACACTCGGTTTCCCTAAAGAATAACAATCCAGAGATTCCATAAATCCGAAAAGAGTGTGTCTGATTTCACCCATTGCAGGGCCGAAAAATTTGGTTTCCAATTCTTCTTTCAAACCTGTTCCGATGTTGTACGCTCTTCGATACCAAACCGCAGAAATATCATCAAGACGAATTTTATGATCTTCAGTTTTTAGATAAGAAATCCATTTTCCATTCTCGAAAACGGTTGACAATTGATTTTTTAAAGGATATAAATCTACATCAAAACGGATGACTTCGAAATTGTTTTGAGCAATAAATTCGGTGACTTTTTCAAGTGAAAAACTGTCTTGTGTATGCGTGATGATTAATATTTTATTGTTCATTGGTGTGTATTCTGTTTATCAAATAATCTGCAATTCTCTGAGCAATCGGAAAATCTAATTCTTTCTGAAGCATTCCCCACTCACCTTGCGGATTGACTTCCAGGAAATAATAATTTCCGTCGGTACTTTTTATCATATCGATGGCTCCGAAAATTAAACCCATTTCTTTCATCATTAAGTTTAAATTTTCTTCAATATTTTTCGGAAGCTCATATTGTTCCCAGATAAATTCTGACTGATAAATTCGCCAGTCTGCATGAGCATTGCTGTTTATTTTTCCAGTGAAAAATTCTCCATTAAGATAGACAATTCTCAGCTCATATTCTTTTTCAATATAAGGCTGAAAAATCATCGGGCAAACGGTAATATCAGAAAGCTGTTCAAGATTATTTTCTTCAAACAATAAGGTCGAAACCATTTCCTGACCGTTCATTGATTTTGAAATCGTTCCGTGAAGTTTTGCAATGGCTTTACCGTGACAAAATTGATAAAAAAATTCCTTCACTGCTTCTTCATCATTTGAAAACAGCGTTTCGGGAATTATTAAGTTATTTTTTTTAGCAAGTGTAAGCTGTAAAATTTTATTAGACTCAATTTTTCTTTCAGCCTGCAAAGGATTTATCCATAGAAGATGCTCGAGAGCTGTAAAAAGGTTGAAACGCAGACTTTCGTATTCATTAAGAAAAACAGCTGCATAATTTTCATCAAGATCTTCCGGAATAGCAATATTCCAGCTTTTACGATGCCAAACTGCTTTTATATCTTTGGAGTTTATCTTATTTCCTGCTTCATCGGTTATGATAAATGAATCATCTGTAAGATTTAACTTCATCTGATGACTCAGACCATCAGAATTCAGCCGAAAAAAAGGAATATTTTTCGATTGAAGGTAGTCAAAAAAGAGGTCAATATTATAAAAATCCTGAGAATGAGTGATGCAGAGAATCATGTTATAAATATAATAAAAAAGGAAACTTGACGTCTAAGTTTCCTTCCAATATAAATTGTTAATATGCTCTAAATTGAGGCGGTATTAAACTCCGCTTTCGTCACCATCAGACGGATATTTCATTGTCTGTTGCTGATCATAAGCAGGTTTTGTAACCGTATCTTTCAGTGGTGTAGTAATCCCGGTTGCGGAAGCTCCACCTTGAACCGCTTTGGTGTCTTTGATCTGATTTTCTAAAAATGATGCAAAGAACGGTTTCTTTAATTTTTTCTTTTCCATAATGAAATATTTTTATTGATTAGTTGAGTCTAAATTAGAAATTATTTAATCATCAACAAAACAATGAGGTACTCTTTATGAAAAATTTAACGTTTATAATTCACTAACTGCTAATCGATTATAATCCTAAAAAATCTTTAATCACAACCGCAAAATCAACAGGATTATCTGCCTGAACCCAATGCGCTGCATTTTTAATTTTTACAAACTGAGCTTTTGGAAACTGCTGTTTTATAGAAAATTCATCCTGAGGTAAAATATAATTTGATTTTTCTCCGGCAATAAATAAAGTTTCACCTTGAAAAACTCCAAATTTTATTGCATTCGATACAAACTGATTGTATTTTTCAGAAAGTGTTTTCAAATTAAACCTCCAATTCAATTTTTTAGAATCTCCATTTTCTTCCCAATAAAGATTTTTTGCTAAAAACTGAATCGTCGATTTTTCAGGAATATACTGCGTTAAAACTGTTTCAACTTCACCTCTCGATTTCATTTTATCAAAATTTACTGTTTCCAAAGCTTTAATAATTCCCTGATGATGTGGCGGATAGGCTTTTGGACCTATATCTACAACCACTAATTTTTCAACTTTTTCGGGGTAATTAACAGCAAACTGCATTACGGCTTTTCCGCCTAAAGAATGTCCCAAAACATGAGCTTTTTCGATTCCGTAATGGTTCATGTAATTGGCAATATCATCTGCCAAATCATCATGCGACATATTTTCTGAGTGAAAGCTTCTTCCGTGATTTCTTAAATCAATTAAATGAACCGGCAGAAATTCGCCCAATTCTTTCCCGAAGCTTCCCCAATTATCGAGCATTCCAAACAAACCGTGAAATACTAAAAGTGGTGTTGACGAAAGATTTTCGCCAAATATTTTTGAATGTAAGATTTCCATTTTTTGATGTTTTTGAGCTGGAATTTGGATAATCAATATTAATTTTCCAGCACTTAAAAATTGATATAAATAATTTTATAAATTCAGTTTAAGATATTCTGAAATAATTTTTGCTTTACATTCATCCCAATCAAAAGTTGAAAACATTTCCGGTTGAGGAAAAATATCTGCATCAACAAAATACGTAAGTGATTTTAACATCATAAAATCTGTATGATCAATATACTTTTCATTATAAAAAGCTATCATTTCGTTTAAACTGAATTTTTCCAACAGAAAATATAAATCTATAAAATCTTTTTTTGTTCCTCGACCTTCTATCGCATTTAATTTCATAGCAGAAATGTCTTTTGGTGAAGCCATACGAACAGAATCAACGACAATACTTCTATCGAGAAAAGGGTATCTGTGATTCACAAAATCGACTTTAATTCCATTAATAGAACAAATTAAAACACTTCGACTTCCGGAAATTTTCTGTACTTTGCCAAGCTTTTTTAACTCTTCTAAGATTTTATCTTCATCAATTTCTTTATTCGCAAAAAAATCTAAATCAACAGAATTTCTATGACCGAATTGCAATGCTAAAGCAGTTCCTCCGACTAAAATATAATCAGAAAAAAAAGCCGAGCTCATAATACTTTTCAGGAGTTCCAGTAATTCTGTACTAACTGTCTGTGTTTGTAACATCTGAATTCAGATTTATCAATATTGAAAATTGTGGATAGAAAAGAAAGCGATACAGCGTCAAGACTTCTTAAATTCAGAGAAATATCTTTAATTTTCTGTTTTCCGTAAAGAGATTTTAATAATTCCCAGTCTTTTAATTTACCATATTCCACAACACGCCCAACCATAAACTCTTTATAGTTTTCAAGATCAAAAATTGCCAAATCGACATCCCAAAAGAGATGTTGAGAAAAGTCTTTGATGGTAATTTCAGAATTCATATATCAAATATAATCAAATTCTACCACTTCGCCAATCTCTTCAAATACGCCTGAATCGTATTTTCCATTCCCATATACAATGCTTCAGAAACTAAAGCGTGCCCGATGGAAACTTCCAAAAGATTTGGAATATGGTCAGCAAAATATTTTAAATTTTCTAAGCTTAAATCATGACCGGCATTCACTCCCAAACCAAATTCTGCAGCTTTTACAGCCGTTTCATAGTAAGGTTTAATTGCTTCTTCTTTATTTTTGGAATAGTTTGATGCGTAGGCTTCCGTGTAGAGTTCAATTCTGTCTGCTCCGGTTTCTGCAGCAAATTTTACCATTTCAGGATTAGGATCTAAGAAAATTGACGTTCGGATTCCTTCATTTTTAAATTCGGTAATGACTGATTTCAGAAAATCCATGTTTTTTTCACAGTCCCAACCCGCATTTGAAGTTATCGCATCATCTGCGTCGGGAACCAAAGTCACCTGTTCCGGTTTTATTTCTAAAACCATGTCAATAAATTCACGGTGAGGATTTCCTTCAATATTATATTCAGTAGTAACCAAAGGTTTCAGATCGTACACATCTTTTCTCGTAATGTGTCTTTCATCTGGTCTTGGATGAATGGTAATTCCGTGTGCGCCAAATTCCTGAATTTTAATCGCCGCTTCTTTTACACTTGGAGTCTCTCCTCCTCTAGCGTTTCTCAAAGTAGCAATTTTATTAATGTTTACGCTTAGTTTTGTCATTTAGAAAACAATTTTTGAAATACGGTTCTGAAGGATATTGCATTGAGTGGAAACTCCGCCAATACATGAATCATGCTTAATACAAAAAGCAACATCAGACCGGTTTGATAATTAATCAGGTACAAAGCTATTGATAAAATCCAAATCGCTGCAACTAAAACCATCTTTTTTGGCTCTAAAGATCGTGCCCATCCTATAACAGAAGTTTTGGAAAACCAGTTGAGATAATGGTAAGTGTAAGCAAATGCGATAAAAATCTGGACTTTAATAATAAGAATTTCGGTTTCCGTTTTCCCTGTAAGAAAAACAAGCCATTGATTGATGAGTTTAAAACCTGTAAGATTAAATATATTTTTAGCCTGTGATATTTCTAAAGCCAAAGTTTCTACCGGTAAAAAATAAATAAGGAACGGCATTACCAAAAGTAAAACAATACTCAACAAGCTTAATCTGTTTGGGTTTAACAGATACCCCGAAATCATGAATACTGCCGTAAATACATACACATGAATAATGGTTGGAATAAAAAGCCCGAAAAAGATAATGATTCCAGGTTTAAAATAATATAAGGCGACACATGAAATCAAAAGACCAATCATCACACTTTTTAAAGCAATTGATTTAACGGTAAAGATGAAATAAAGACTTATAATAAAAAAAACACATAAAAAAATGCCTATAAATACACCATTATTCCATGTATAAAAATTAAAAATACTGATATAATTTAAAAATAAAAAAAACGCCAATGCTACTGACAAAAACACGAATAGTCTTACTTTTTTCTGAGGAAGAAAATAGTCTTTTTTCTTCAGCCATTGCAATTCCGTAAGATAATGAAGCGGCCCTAATACAGCGTAGGAAAAAAGAAAAGTATCAAAAGGAAGCACACAAGAAACCACAGCAGCCAGCAAAAGCATTATCAAATTGAGCAGCTCAACATTTCGGTGTGATGTACTATTTCGCATAATCGCCGAACATTTTAGACTTTTACGCTAATCTGCATGATCTGAAGATCAAACTCTTTGGAAGCCACCAATAAATGGTCAAAAATATCTGCCTGAATCTGCTCAAAACGCACCCATTGAGAGTCGTTTGCGAAACAATAGACCTCCAAAGGCAACCCTTGAGGAGTAATTTCAAGCTGACGAACCATGATCGGACTGTCTTTATCGATTTCAGAATTATTTTCAAGATACTTCTGAGCATAATATCTGAAAACCCCGATATTAGTCAACTGTCTACCGTTGATAATCTTATCGTTATGTTCTATGGATTCTTTTTCCTGATTGATTTCTGAGGTTTTTTCTTTCAGATAATCCGAGATCAGATTGATTTCTTTCAAACGTTCAATTTCCTCGATACTCAAAAATTTAAACGAATTGATATTAAAGAAAATCGATTTTTTGATTCTTCTTGTATTTGATTCAGACATTACCTGAAGATTTTTGATCTCTGTTGTCAATAAATCATAAGTGGGAATTGACGAAATTGTTTTATCAAAATTTGAAATTTTCGTCGTCAGCAAACTGATGTCTAAAATATTCCCCTCAATATTGTATTTTGGGATGCCGATCCAGTCACCGACTTTCAGACTTTTTGAAGTTGCCACGTGAATTCCCGTTACAAAACCTAAAATTGTATCTCTGAAAACCAAAACCAGAACTGCCGTAATAGCTCCTAAACTTCCGACAATTGTTGTTCCTTTAATCCCGAAAATCACACAGATACTCACAATCGTAAACAAGAATATTCCTAATATTTTTACCGTTTCGGAGATTGCATTAATAGCCATTACCTTATAATAATCCTGCTGTATTGTAAAATAATTCCTGAAAGCAGTCAACGACCTGTACAACATCCCTGCAAGAACCAGAACCAAGCCCAAGTTCACGCATCGTATAATGAAAATCGTAGTCTGTTTTAATGCTCCTACAAATATAGATTCGTGAAGTGAACCAATGATCACAAGCGCAATAAAATGAGCAACAGAATTGGTAATTCTAGACTGGTAAATAGATTTCAGAACAGGAAACCTGTTTTCATTATGAAAAAAACGAAAAGTATAATTGATGATTATTTTGAATATAAAATCCAGAAACAGGAAGATGGCTACCAGCAACCCCAGTTTCACAATAATATGAAATACCCAATCGAGACCAGCAGGAGAAATCTTGCTGATGTAAATATAAAGCTGCTCGCTGATTTCCTGAAAAAAACTTTTGGTATCTTTTATTTCGTCTTTCATTAAAACAAATTTAATAAAATAAAGGTTCACTTCAACCCCTGTAAAATAAGAATAAAAACTATATAAATTAAAATTAATTCAATGATTTTAAAAATTTGATTCAAAAATAAAACCAAAATAACAATAAAATTGTTAATTTAGTAGTTCAAAACTCCAAAAACTAAATTATATGAAAAAATTCAACTTACTCTTGATTTTTATTGTTCTTTTATCGCTCGGATCGTGTAGATCCGACTCTGAAACACCTGCAGAAGTCACCATTGACAATACCGTAAAAACCGGTAAACTCTCAGGGAAAGTAATGTCTCAGAACGGCAGCAAACCAATTGGAGGAGCTTCTGTTTTTACTTTTGACGAAAAATATAAGATTTATTACACCACTTCTGATGCCGACGGCAATTTTACCCTTGAGGCTCCTGTTGGTGACCGAACGATTCACATTCAGACAGGCGACGGAAGTAATTTCCGTACAGAAATTTCAACATCGGTAAAACATAACGAAACGGCTAATTTAAATGCTAATCAGACCAAACTGAACCAGGTTGCAAAAATTGCTTATGTAAAAGGAAGCTATGATAAAATTGAAGATATTATCCAGAATTTAGGGTATACCGCAACCGAAATTACAAATGCAGATCTCGCAAACATTACTACAATCGCTCAGTATGATATTATCTTTCTGAATTGCGGATCAAGAAACTATTCTTTAAACCAATCACTTTATCCTGCAATCGATGCTAATCTTGCAACTTTTGTAGCTAATGGCGGAAGTATTTATGCTTCAGACTGGGATGTTTCGTATTTGGTTGGCGGAACGGACAACACCAATAATTGTATGCTTCCGGGAGGATTTGTTCCTGATTCGAAATTATGCTCAACAAACACAGGAAGCTCAGGTATTGTTCCGGCAACAGTAAGCAATGCAGGATTATCTACAGCATTAGGTTTCAACACATTGAATATTGATTTCGATTTAGGTTCATGGCAGAAAATCGTAAACTATGATCCTGCTTATTGGGAAGTTCTGGTAAAAGAAACTTCTTCGAATAACGCACTAATGATCAGAACCAATCATTTTACAACAAGCGGAACTCCGAATACACCAATTGGAAACGCTCCAAATACAACATTTACAACCGTTTGCATTACTTTACCGGGAAATATTCAGATCAGCATTTCTGTACCTACCGCTGCCGTTCCTTACTTAGTAGCATTAGGTGCAACAGTAGGACCTTGTTCAGGATCTACAAACAGTGGATACATTTACTACACAAGCTTCCATAATCATGCTACAGGAAATATCGGAAATGCCGGAGTAATTCTTCAGTATGTTATTTTAAATCTTTAAAAATCGGCTTAAAAATTGATAAACAAAAGGTGGCTTTTTAAGGTCACTTTTTTATTTAAATACATATGGATCATTCAGTAATAACTTTTCTCAGTATTATTTTACTTATACTGGGAATATTAGGAACTTTCTTACCTGTTTTACCGGGACTTGTTCTGAGTCTCGCAGGATTATTAATTTACAAATACGGGACAGACGCTGATCTCTCCATGCTGTATATCTGGACATTTGTAATCTTGACACTCGCTTCTGCAGTTTTAAATTATGTGATCCCCGCAAAAACAAACAGAAAATATGGCGGAACACATTGGGGAAGCATCGGATCGGTAATCGGGACTATTGTAGGAATGTTTTTACCAATTCCTCTTGGGTTTTTAGTAGGGATGTTTGCCGGAGTTTTCATCGGAGAACTCTTGCATGACAGCAAAGACATAAATAAAGCTTTAAAATCTACAAAAGGTGCTTTTATCGGTTTTATTTACGGAACAGGATTTAGTCTCGTGGTTGGTATTGCCATGCTTTTGGTAGTAATTTTGGATATTGTTAATGTAATTTAATTATAAAATGTATAAAAATATTCTTTTCAGTTTAGGTTTAATCAGTCTGATCAATTGTAAAGCTCAGAAAGATGCCACGACTCAAAATTCTGAGAACACAAAAAGTGAAATCTCTTTGAAAAATAGTGGAGATATTATCTATTTGAATGAAGGTGAAAATAAATTCATCAAAGAATTTCAGACCAACGTCACTTTTAAAAATATTGCAGAAGACAGCCGTTGTCCGCAAGGAACACAATGCATTTGGGCGGGAGTTGCTGTTGCCAACGTAGAATTTATGAGTACTACAAGCAGACCAATGATTTTACAATTATCGACAGCAGAAGTCAATGGAAAGAATTACCACAAGACACAATCTTTTAACGGATCCAATATTACCCTAAAAGAAGTTACCCCCTACCCAACTTCGCAGGAAGGAGCAAAATCACTTTCGGGGAAATATAAGATTGGGATTATCATCAGCAAAGAAAGCAGTCAGGCAAATTCTACCACGAAATAAGTTTCTTTCCTTTTGAAGCAAGATATTCATTAATTTTCGAAAAAGGTTTGCTTCCGAAGAATCCTCTGTGAACAGAAAATGGTGACGGATGTGCAGATTTTAAAATAAAATGTTTAGCCGGATCGATAAGTTCGGCTTTTTTTTGTGCAAAAGCGCCCCACAAGACAAAAACTACATTTTCTTTTTTATCTGAGATTTCTTTTATGATAAAATCCGTGAATTTTTCCCAGCCCAAATCTTTGTGTGAATTCGGTGAATGAGCACGAACCGTTAATGTAGCATTCAATAATAAAACCCCTTGTTTTCCCCAGTCATCAAGCTCTTTTGAGCTTCTTTCTACTCCAATATCATTTTTTAATTCAATAAAAATATTTTTAAGCGAAGGCGGAGCTGTCACCTGTTCCGAAACAGAAAAACATAAACCATTTGCCTGAAAATCGTTGTGATAAGGATCTTGCCCAATAATTACGACCTCAACATCTTCAAAAGGAGTAATCTCTAACGCTCTGAAAATCTGATTTTTCGGCGGAAAAACTTTTGTAGTGGCGTATTCCTGCTTTACTTTTTCCCAAAGATTAGTAAAATAAGGAGTGTTTTTTATCGGAGCTAAAATTTCGGTCCAGGTCATAAATTCAATTTGAAAATTTGAAAATGAGTTTTATTTGAGAATTCAATTTTAAAGCCAAGCTGCCAGTTGAACAAAGCGAAGCATCGTAAAGAATTTATCATGCAAATTTAATGATTAAAAACAAAAATAGATATCCTTCGTCGAAATGACAAAAGAAGCATTATTTCTTCAAACTAAAAACCAGATTTTCAGGAAAGCCATCATCTTTTCTGCATTCTTCCAAAACAAAGCAGTGCTTCAAAAGAAGTCCTTTCGAATTTTCGTTAAGTTTGTGAGTAAAAGCTAAGATTTCCTGTAAATCCAAATCATTAAAGCCAAAATTCAGAACAGACTGTAAAGCTTCAGACATCATTCCTTTTCTGTGAAAATCGGGCAACAGTTCATAACCGACTTCCGCAGTTTTTCTATCTTCTGAAAAATTCCACAAACAGATTGTTCCGATCAGATCAGGTTGATTTTTTAGAGAAATTACCCAGAAAACAGTCTGCTTATTTTCGATTCTTCTTTTGATGGTTAAAATAAAACTGAGTGCATCATAATTGTTTTGAGGCGGAATTCTCCTGAGAAATTTATTGATCTCCTCGTTGCTTCGGATTTTCAGAATATCTTCCGCATGATTTTCATTGATCTCTTTTAGAACTAATCTTTCTGTTTCCAGTATCATATCTCAAATTTATCTAAAATTAAAAATTAAACCATTAAGGCAAGTCAAGAAGTTAAGTTTTATTAAGGAAATCAAATAGATTTCTTTTAAAAGCAGGCTTAAAAAGCGAAGCTTAACTTAGTATTCTTAATACCTTAAATTTCTTTAATAGTTAATTTAAAAATACATTTTCAAATTCTCAAATTAATTCATTTTCAAATTAATTATCTTTGCAATGTGTATATAGATAAAGAAGATTTAGACGAATTAGAATTTCCGCAATTGCTCGCGGAAATTTCTCCCTTTGCATATTCTCAGAAAACAAAAAATAAAATCCTTGAACTTCGTCCGATGAAAATTGACGAAGCAGAACTTTCACTGAAAAAAGCTTCCGAATATTTATCGAGCTTCGAAAGTTCCAACGCCATTCCGTTTGATGAATATGAAGATATTGAAAGCGAACTGAAATTAATGCTGATCGAAAACTACCGGTTGGAAAACGTTGCTTTCATTAAAATAAAAACGCTGACGGAGCAAATCGGAAAGCTGCAGAAATTCTTCCCGACCATGCCCGAAACTTTCCCTACATTGATTCAGGATGTTTCTGTGCTTGAATTTAAAAAAGAAATCATTGATAAAGTTGACAAAGTTTTTAACCGTTTTGGGGAAGTAAAAAGTGAAGCCTCACCAATTTTGAAAGGTTTGAGAACTGAAATTCAACATGCTAAAAAAGCAATTACCGAGAATTTCAACAGAGCCTTATTCAACTACGGGCAAAGCGATTTTCTGGATGACATTCGCGAAACGATCATCGATGACCAAAGAGTTTTAGCGGTAAAATCTGCTTATAAAAAAAGAGTTGCAGGAAGAGTTTTAGGACTTTCAAAAACAGGTTCTATTACGTATATGCAACCGGATTCTGTGGTTAAACATCATTTTAAATTAAAAGAAAGCGAAGAGGAAGAAAAGAAGGAGATTGATAAAATCCTGAGACAGCTTACTGCAGAATTAGCAGAATTTCAACCGCAACTCTGGAGATACCAGATGTATATTTTTGACCTGGATTTAACGAGAGCAAAAGCAAAGTTTGCAGAACTCATCAACGGAGTTTTACCGAAAATCAACAGGCATAAAACACTCAGGTTAAAAGATGCATTCCATCCTTTGTTATGGCTGAGAAATAAAATAGAGAACAAAACAATTTTCCCACAAAGCCTTAGTTTTACGGAACATAACAGGATTATCTGTATTTCCGGGCCTAATGCCGGTGGAAAATCGATTACGCTGAAAACTGTAGGATTGCTTCAACTGATGATTCAGAGCGGAATCTTGGTTCCAGTACATCCAAAATCCGAGATGTTTTTCTTTGATAAAATCATGACCGATATTGGTGATAACCAGTCTATTGAAAATCATCTTTCGACGTACTCTTCAAGATTGAAAAAAATGGGTGGAATCATTCGTGAAGCTGATGCCGAAACCTTGTTACTGATTGACGAATTTGGTACAGGTTCAGATCCTGAATTGGGCGGAGCTTTAGCGGAAAGTTTCCTTGAGTTTTTTTACGATAAAAAAAGTTTTGCAATTATTACAACACATTATACCAACATTAAATTGGTGGTAGAACAGCTTCCGAATGCGCAAAACGCAGCCATGTTGTTTAATGAAGAAACACTTGAGCCGATGTACAAGCTGGAAATAGGGCAAGCCGGAAGTTCATTCACGTTTGAAGTGGCAGAAAAGAATAAAATTCCAAGGTTTATCATACATTCTGCTAAGAAAAAGGTGGAACATGACATTGTGAATTTAGATAAAACCATTGTAAAGCTTCAACAGGAAAAATATGAAGTTGAAAAATTGAAATCTGACCTTGCAGAAAGAAAAGAATCGGTAGAAGACAAACGCGATAATCTGCAAAAACTGAACGAGCAGCTTCAGCAGAAATTATTCAACTTCCAGAAATTGTATGAAGATGAACATCGTAAACTTCAGTTTGGAACGAAGATCGAATCTTTTATAGACAGCTATGTAAAAGGTAAATCGAGGAAAGATGTTGTGAAAGATTTTGTGAAGATTCTGGAGCAGGAAAAATTCAGAAAAATCGGCGCAGATAAAGACGAATCTAAACGACTTCAGGTGGTAAAGAGAAAAATTACTCAGCAGCTGAAAAAAGAAGACGTTATTGAAAAAATTACGGAAACCAACGAAAAGATTGAAGAAAAACGTAAAACCGATCGCGCACTTTGGATGAAAGTTGGGCAACGTGTAAGAATTACAGGAAGTACAAGTGTAGGAACGATTGAGAAAATCTCAAGAAATAAGGTCATCGTGAATTATGGAACATTCAAAACCACAATTGACGCAGACGAGCTGGAAAGAATTTAATTTCGGGAAATGACTGTAGAAACCCATATCACTTTTAAAGATTTTCTGAATTTCAATTTTAAAAATTCACTACCAAGGCTGATTATTTTTTCATTGATTATCTTGGTGTTTTTGGGATTGAATTTATACAATACGGAATACGATATAAGGGAAATTTTCAGATCTGCCGTGATTTGGCTATTGATAGTGGTTGTTTTTATGATGGTACGGTCTTATTTCCGTTTGAAAAATGCATTTTATTCCAACAAGAAAATTCAGGAAAAGATTTCCTACACTTTCACTGAAGAGAAAATTCATACAAAAGGAGAAACATTTGACGGAGAGTTTACCTGGAAAACAGTTCACAGAGTAAAAGAAAATAAAGACTGGTTTCTGATTTATCAAAGCAAAACCACGATGAATATGATTCCTAAAAAATATTTTACAAAAGATCAGATTCGGGAGCTTAGAAATTTAGTTCAAAAGAATAATGTAAAAGCAAAGTTAAGAAACGATTAAAATCATTTTTAAAAAAATAGAGCGCCAAATATGACGCTCTATTTTTTTTATTTATTTCTTAATAAATTTCAACCTGACTTTATTTTCTTTTCCATTGAGCTCAATAAAATACACCCCTTTGATTAAATAATTAACATTGGTTTTTTTGTTATTTGTTTTGCCTTTACTGATGCTCTATCAGACTGCATTATAAATTGTGTAATTCTGTTCAGAAGAAATGTTTGTTACAATCAAATTTAGCGGAGCAAGTGTGTTGCAAAAAAATTTATTATTTTCAGCCTTATCTTTTGACTGATAAAAGCAAAAGCGAATAAACCAAACAATAAACAGAGTAAATTTTTAATCATATTTTTATTGATAAGTGATGAGTTTAAAATTAATCCATTTAAATTAAAATATTCCAATAAAAGTGAGTAAATATTACACTAATTTTGAAAAATGCTTATTAGCCTGAAAGTATTGTGGATTTTTTACAGAAAACTTCTCATCCCGGGAATTTTGTTTTCTTTATTTCTGTCTTTGCAGCCTGGATTGACTTTTGAAAATTTCAGCCTGTGTTTTCTTTTGATATTCCCTTTGCTTCACTATTTTATTTATGAACTGAGATTAAAAAATGAATATCATTTTTATGCAAATTTTGGTTTTTCCAGGCTAAATTTGTGGATTCTAACAGTTAGTTTAGCGATTGGATTAAAATTTTTTGCCGCTTTTTTATGAGTACACTTCATATTGACAGCATTACAAAATCTTTTGGTGAAAAAGACATTTTGAAAGACATTTATTTACGATCCGAAACTGGAAAAATTTCAGGGATTTTAGGGATAAACGGTTCTGGAAAATCTACTTTGTTCCAGATCATTTTCGGAACACTGAAAGGAAATACCCAATATATTAAGTTTAACAATACCATTTTACAGAAACAATCTGACCGGAAAAACAAAATCGCTTATCTTCCGCAATATTCTTTTTTGCCTAAAAATATAAAGATCAAAAATCTTATACCTTTGTTTTGTGATAAAGAAAATACCGATAAAATTTCTCAGTTAAACTTAGTTCGACCTTTTTTAAATAACACTCCAAAAACACTTTCTGGTGGAGAACTCAGAGTTTTAGAGGTATTACTGATTATTTACTCGAAAGCAGAATTCATATTATTGGATGAGCCATTTCACAGTTTATCTCCTAAAATGGTATCCGAAATAAAGATCATCATCAAACAACAAACTGAAAGCAAAGGATTTATCATTTCAGATCATCAATATCATGATGTACTCAATATTTCAGATGATACATTTCTTCTTTCTGATGGTCATTTAAGATTAATCAAAGATTTAAATGAATTGAAACAGTTTAATTATCTGCCAAAAAATATTTAATTTATATCTTTGAGCTATAAATATTCTTTATAATGAATTTCATCAACAAAGCAATCTATATATCGATATTCAGTATTTTTTCTTTCGTGCTGCTAAACGCTCAAACTAAAGTTCCTTTTGGAGTAGTGAAAGCCGAAGAAGGTTATGCGATGGTACGTGTACATAAGGAAGATTACCGAAAAATCGTCGATAAAATCAGAATGCGAAAAGGTGATGTTTTTGTTTATGTAAAGCCTGCTCCCGGAGAAACCGAATGGATCTGGATTAAATATCCCGAAAAAGAAGAACTTCCAAAACCCTTTGTGAGATACGACAGTCTTACCAAAGAAGGTATGGTGAATAAAGGCCGTATTGCATTTATCGACCAACTTCCAAAATTCACTCCAACCCTTTCTAAAAACGGAAGATCAATCACTTTTGTGGATAACAATAATTCTAAAATTCCTGCCAGCCAGAGAACTAAAGTTGTGATTGACATTTATCCTTCCAGCGCAAAATTCAAAAAACAGGAAAAAGATGCGGAAGGAAACATCGTAAAAATCGACAAACAAAAAACCTGGGGAATCGGAAAAGAACTTCCTGAAGATTTAAAAGAGATTAAATCTGTGCGTGTTCAGCAACCCGGAAGAGGCTCAGTTTTCGTAAGAGAAGCCATCAAAAATATGTTTAATCCTACTATGGATTTTGAAAACATGGGTGTAACTGCAATTGATGACGACCACATCTATCTTTACATGATCAATGGATCCGGAGAGCATCGATACACTACTTTCTGGACGATTAAAGAAGGAAAAGCAATCAGCCAGATTGTTTACGCCAACCCTGAATAAATTCTGAAAATTCATTTTATTATTCTTATTTTTGCATCCGAAAATATTAAGCTTTGAGGCATTTGTGCTTCGCTTAAAACTTTTCCGGAAACCGGTTCTGTTTAACTACAGATTAAAAGGGAATCGTGTGAAAATCACGAACTGTCGCGCAACTGTAAATAACTGAAGTCTTTATAAAAAGCCACTGTGCAGAAGCATGGGAAGGCATAAAGATGTTACAAGTCAGGAGACCTGCCTTTTTCTTTAGACAAAAACTTTCGCGATTTGAAGTTTATTGATCTCATGAGTTTCGGGAACTTTGTGTTCCTGAATCATTCTGTGGATTCCAATACGATTTCATTTTCGCTTTATTTAATAATGAAATATGACTACAGAAGAAAGAATTCAAGCATCGGAAACCCGAATTTTCAAAGCCGTTTTCCCTAACACAACCAATCATTACGACACTCTTTTCGGTGGAACTGCGATGCAGCTAATGGATGAAGTTGCATTTATCACTGCTACAAGATTTGCAAGAAAACGTGTGGTAACCGTAAGCAGCGACAAAATCGATTTTAAAAAACCAATTCCTGCAGGAACAATTGTAGAACTGATCGGAAAAGTTTCTCATGTTGGAAAAACAAGTATGAAAGTAAATGTTGAGATCTATACCGAACAAATGTATTCTTACGAAAGAGAAAAGGCGATTGTGGGAGATTTTACTTTTGTAGCGATTGACGAATTTAAGAAACCAATTCAAATTCTATAAATGAAAAGTTTCGGCGACCTTCGGTCGCCGAAGCTCCAATTCAGATTATTTTTTCGACGGTTTCGGCGGGCAAAGCCCGCCGAAACCTTTTATTTTTTAATAATTTTTTTGGTGGTAGAAAGTCCTTCTTTGTAGTTAATTTTCAACAAATAAACTCCTGAAGAAAGATGTCTTATGTCGATTTTATCATGATTCAAAGAAAGATTATTTGATACTTTTCTTCCGTTTGCATCGAAGATATCAACCGACTCAACAGTCAGTTTGGATTTAATCACAACAAAATCAGCTGCAGGATTCGGACTTATTGATGCATCTCCCACCGTTCTTACATCGGCAACTCCCAAATTCTGGGCGATCAAAGTAACGATCGCTTTGTATTTTTTACCTTGAACTTCAGTTGTTGCAAATGAAGACGGTCCGGTATAGTTTGTCGGCGGATTTAACGGATCAGGATTAACGGTATCACTTCTATTAATTAAAGTCATATCGTTAGCATAATCTACAGTTTGGTAAAAGGGATATGAATTACCGTCATCTCCAGATTTATTTTCGTCCACGGTGATTACCAAGTTTTGAGTCCCATTATAGGCAAAAGGAGTCGTCAAAGTAATGGTTACCTCACTTCCGCTGTAGGTAAGGGTTCCTGTCGTCAGAACCTTTTGTTGCTGAGAAACAGGAATCCATCCTGCTCCCGTTGTACTGACAACATTTTGAAAACCCGTTGATGTTGTATGCCCGATCCAGACATCAACCTGTGCTGTATTACCTAATGATGATATTGGGTTTTGCACATAAAACTTCAACTGTTGAATGTTCATCGCGGGGCCAATTTCGCTAGCTAAGTAAATTTGCTGAGATAAGCTATACCCATAATAAATAGATATGGGAGTTGACAAGCCAATATTACTATCCACTCTGGTTCCAGAACCAATTGTTACTTGTGAGTAAAACAAGTTTGCCGCTAAAATAGCGACAGAAAGTAAAGTTTTTTTCATAGATATAATTTAATTAATTACTAAAACAAATATATTAATTAAAAATCATTAAATAACAGATAAACAAATAGATATATCATTGTAAATTTATCGCCAACATTGTATAAAATATTGAATTTACAATAACACCTTTTAATTTAAAACGTTTAAACTATGAAAGACCTGAAATGGATGAACAAATTACCTCAAAACCTTTTCCGATTCCAAATTGAGATTTAAAAGATGATGAAAAGCCTCTCCCATTTCGTCTGATGCTCTGCCGATCGCATTTTCCAGCATATTTCTGATTTGTATTTCGGTTACTTTGGCTTCAGTCCAGCTTTTTCCGGAAGTATGAGAATTTAAAATAAATGGCATAATTCGGTCGATTGCGCACGCGAAAATAGCATCGGGAGTTTGCTCTTCTTCAAATTCAAGCCATAGATCAAAAAATTCTGAGCGAAGCGGCTCATCTAAAATCCCGAAAATATTTTGAGCAGATAGTTTTTCTCTTTCAAATTTACCAACCATTGCGGCTTCATCAAAAAGGAATGTATCTCCGGCTTCAATTTCTACCAGATCGTGAATAGACAACATTCTGATAACTCTCAACAAATCAATATCGGCTCTGTTTTTCGCATAAGGAAAAAGAATCTGAGCGAGAATAATAATCTGCCACGAATGTTCAGCCGTATTTTCTCTTCTGGAATCATCCGCATTATAATTTCTCCTTTGCACATTTTTCAGTGCATCTACAGCAAGGATAAAATCAATTTCTTTCTGTATTTTCATTTTTTTTCTTCTTTAAAATATAATTTTCTTGGGTAAATTGTGGTTTTTGCAAACCATTTATAATCTATAAACTCTCTTTTTATGGTTTTCACTTCTTTTGAATCTCTTGTATCTTCTTCAAATTCCAATACTTTCAGCAATCTTCTTTCGAGAATATACTGGTATTCTGAAGTAAGATTCCAGCAACAGCCATTTTTCAGATGAGAAACAATAAGCTTACGTTCTGAATCAATTGTAAACATTCCGGAATTAGCAGTAACCAGATCGGTAAGCTCCTGGTTCAAAGCAAATTTTGTTTCAGAATTATTATTTAAATAAACATCAAAAAGCAAATTCCCATGATCACTACTTCTGTCTCTTATGGCAACATCTTCAAAACCGTCAAAATTAAAATCATTAAAAATAATTGAGTTTTTTAAAGAATCAACCGAAGGTTTTCCGTTCTCGTTTAGCTCTAAATAAAAAATTTCTGAAGATAAAGTCTGGTATTTCTTCATCGTACTTTTATCATAGAGATCAATTATCGCTTTCCCATCGCAAATTTTTCCATTACAACGCTCTGCATTCACAATCACATGGTATGTTTTTGAAACATCCGACAGCTCAAAAACATTCTGAGCATTACAAAACATTCCCCAACATACTAAAATAAATAGTAGTTTTTTGGTATTCATCTCGAGTTAATTTAGGTTACAGTTGATAACAAAGATAAAGATTTAACCCCAAAAATTGAATTTATTTCTAATATTTAATCGTCTTTTAAAAATTAGGTTAAAAATTATTACACTGATAATCAATTATTTAACTACTAATTTAAAATAATTCCACTACTTTGTATTGCATAATACCATTTTAATTACATATCTTTGTAATGTAAAATCAGAATAGGTTCATCTAGCTAGGAACCAAAATCTGAAAATTTATATAACTAATTAACAAAAACCTATTAAAGATGAATACCGAAAATACCAAAGCGCAAATGCGAAAAGGGATTCTGGAATTCTGTATTTTAAGCCTCATCAATCACAAAGAAATGTATGTTTCTGATCTGATCGACGAGCTGAAAAAAGGAAAACTGGACGTTGTGGAAGGAACACTCTACCCTCTTCTCACAAGACTGAAAAACGGAGAATTTCTCTCCTACAGATGGGAAGAATCTACAGGAGGTCCACCAAGAAAGTATTATCAGATTACAGAAAAAGGAAAAACTTTTCTTACTGAACTGCAAAATACCTGGCAAGAATTGACAGATTCTGTAAACCAAATTACTCAAAAACACTAAAAACAAAAGCTATGAACAAGACACTCTCAATAGGACTCGCAGGTTTTTCTTTTACCATAGAAGAACACGCATATATAAAGCTCAGCGATTATCTGAATGCTCTGAGAAGCTCTTTGGACGCTTCTGAAGCTGATGAGGTAATGCATGACATAGAAATCAGAATGGTTGAAATCTTCAGAGATACTTTAGGAAAACGTGAAGTAATCAACGATGCTGATGTAGAAAAAGTAATAGCACAGATCGGTTCGCCTGAAAAAATCGAAGAACAGGAAGAAGCCTATTATTCTGAAAAAAGTACAAAAACTAAAACTTCAGGAACAAGCTACAGCGATAAGAAACAACTGTTCCGTGATCCTGAAAACCAGAAAATTGCCGGAGTTTGTGCTGGTTTAGCTGCTTATTTCGGAATGGAAATCAGCTGGATGAGACTGATCTGGGTAGGAACACTTTTATTTCTGATTGTTGCGCCGGGATCTTCTTTACTAGTTATTATCCTATATTTCATTCTTTGGGCAGTTTTACCAAAAGCAGAAACGGCTTCCGATTTTTTGAAAATGAAGGGAAAGCCTCTGAATTTTGACAACTTAAAGGAAGAGTCAAGTAAAATTGTACAGTTTGCAAATGAAACGACAACAAGAGCAGGAGAAATCTTCATAGAAAATAAACCTTATGTAAAAAATGCAGGTAGCGGAGTATGGAATGTCATTAAATACATCATCGGAATCTTCTTTGCCATCATGGCAGTAAGCAGCATCATCGGGGTATTTGTATTGTTTGGCATGTTTGGGGTTGAATCTAACTTTCCTGGAGCTAATGAAATGAGATTTTATTTTGACAACGACGGATTGTATAATGTTTTAGCAGCCATCATCATCATCGGATCTTTGATTCCAGCTATACTTTTCAGTTTAGTAAGCATCAAAATTTTCTCACCAAAAACAAAACTGAGAAATATCGGTTGGGTTTTAGGAGCTTTATTCTTAACAGTAATCGGTCTTGGAACATACTTCGGACTGAGCATGGCAAAAAGAGAAATGCTTTTCAAAGGTCATAAGGAAGATGTTGAAGAAATTGCCATCAATACAACATCAGACAGTGTATATGTAGATATAAAACAAATCACGATTCCTCAAAACTTTACAGGTTATGACGATGATGTTTACTCAGATAAAATATCGGTTTACAAACAAGATTATATCTATGTAGAAGTAACAAGGAAAGAGAACATAAAAACACCTTATTTGATTATTAAAAAGGATGCAAAAGGATACAACATTCCTCTTAATGTAACGGTTCCTGTAGAAATTGTAAACAACAAAGTTCTTCTTCCGAATTTTATAAAATATCCTTACGATCACAGATTCAGAGATTATCATATCGATTATGAACTTGTAATCCCTCAAAATATGATCGTGATCCCTGTAAAAGATCGTGGAATAGACTTCAACGGGGATCTTGATAATAACGGAATCAACGATGATGATGAAAATAATGATGACAACAATGGAGATGATAATACTTTACAAATTGAAAAGAATAAAATCTCAATCAATGGTTCGACCATCGAGTATAGTTCAGACGATAAAGACAGCATTATCATCAACGGGGTGAAAGTTCCTCAGAATGCTGCCAAGAAAAAGATTGATTCTATAAAAAATATTATTAAACAGAGCGAAAACGAAATAAAAAACATCAAGATAAAAGACGGTGAAAACGAAATTTCTATTAAAACTAAATAATTAACTTCAGAGAGTGGCAGAAGGTGTGAGTGGAAAGACAACCGTTTGAAATTCACACTCTTCTTCTCTCAAAGAAATATAAAGAAATTTCAATAGAAAGTGTTTTATATCATAAAATCTTTGTATATTCGTATATCCAAATTCTATTAAAAACAAACACAAAAAAATTTAAACCATGGTACAAGTAGTTTTAGAAATCGCTGTAAAAATCGTAGATTTAATCAGCCGTTTATTTTAAGAGCGACAATATTTCAATATATTTGTAAAGTATAACCAAGATTTGGTTATACTTTTTTTGTTTAAAATTAAAATTCATGAGGAAACTGATCGGTAAATTGATGCTAAAATTATTGGGTTGGAAGGTCGTTCTACAGGGCGATGTCAACAATCTTAACCGATGTATTCTGGTTGTAGCACCACATACTCACAATATGGAATATCTTTTGGGAAATTTAGCCTATTGGTCTTTAAAAAAACCTTTAAAAATCATCATCAAAGATGCTCATACCAAAGCTTGGTATGGTTCTGCAGTAAAAGGTTTAGGCGGAATCGGAATCGACAGAAGCCAGAAAAATGACCTCGTGAATTTTGTTGCAAAAGAATTTGAAAAAGACGATTTCAGCTTGGTAATCACTCCTGAAGGAACAAGAAGCTGGGTGCCGAAATGGAGAAAAGGATTCTACCACATGGCTTTGGCAGCGAAAGTTCCAATCGTTCTGGCGGCGGGAGATTTCAAAAGAAAAATTGTGTATTTAGGATATCAGATTCCTTACGAAAGATTAGTAACTGCAACTTTTGCAGAAATTATGCAGGAAATTCAGGATTATTATGTGAAAAATGATATTGTTCCGAAAATCCCTGCCAACTGGAATCCTAATCTGATGGGAAATGATTCGGAAGCGAAAAGCTAGATGTTAGATGCAAAATTACTCATTACTCATTACTCATTACTCATTATAAAATATGTACACTGAAGGTAAAACAAAAGAAGAAATTCTGAAATTCATCAACAATTGGGGAGAAGAAACTTTTGCCAAAACACTTGGTATCAATTTCATCGATATTGATCTTGAAAATGAAACGCTTACTGCAACAATGCCTGTTTCACCAAAAATTCATCAGCCTTTTGGAATTATGCATGGTGGCGCAAGCTGTGTTTTAGCAGAAACAATGGGTTCTAGCCTGTCTAATATTTTTATCGATGGGAGCAAATATTTTGGTGTCGGAACCAACATTAATTCCAATCATTTAAGAAGCAAAAAAGACGGAATTGTAACCGCAGTAGCAAGATTTATCCGAAAAGGAAAGACCATGCATGTTTCTGAAATTGAAATTCGTGATGAGAAAGGGCAACTCATCAATCATACAACGATGACCAATAATATTATCAACCGATAAGATTGTCAACAAAAATACAGAAGACTCAAAATTTTGAGTCTTTTTTTATTTCCTGCTGCAACCTTTTTATTTTTTTTCATCTTATTATAAAGAAACCCATAAATTTATAGATATGAAAAAACATTTACTATTTTTATTATGTTTCATCTTATTGATTTCGACTTCATGTCGTGATAATAATGATGAAAATATTGAGAGCAAAAACCAGATTAATTTTCAGTTAATCGGAAAAGGAAATTTTATGGCAACTTATGCTACCCCACAAAATACAGTTATTACAAACTCTACCCAATGGAATAATTTTCTAAATCAAATTGACGGCCCGAATAATCATCCTTCTTCCGGTTTTACGGAAACCAATATCGATTTTAATCAGTTTATGGTGATTCTTGTCGTTGATGAAGTTTATCCAAACGGCGGACATTCTGTTGACATTATGACGGTTGATGAAAATCCGCAAAATATTGAAGTCGATGTAGAAAAATTGCTTCAAGGAGATGTTACAACTGTTGTCACACAACCTTATCATATTGTGAAAATTCCTAAAATTGCAAAGCCGGTTTTATTTAACTAAAATCTATGGTAACTCTTTATATTTTTTCATCTTATATAAAGAACTCCTAACTTTATAGATTATGAAAAAACATTTATTCCTGCTACTATGTTTCGTCTTTTTAATCATCACTTCTTGTAATGATCATGATGACAACACAGAAAGCAAAAACCTGTTCACCTCTCAGCTGATTGGTAAAGGCATTATCACGGCAAACTATGTGGTTCAGCAAAATACAGTGATGACCAATTCTGCACAATGGAATCAGTTTTTAAATCAAATCGATACTCCGACTCATCAGACTTCTGCAAGTTTTACCCAAACCTACATCGATTTTAATGAGTTTATGGCAATTGTTGTGGTTGATGAAGTATATCCGAACGGTGGTCATTCTATCGATATTATAGCTGTTGAAGAACATCCTCAATATATTAATGTTGATATAGAAAAATTACTTCAGGGTAATGCTACTTCTGTTATTACACAACCTTATCACATTGTGAAAATTCCTAAAACAATAAAACCAATATTATTTAATTAAGATCAGCTGCAACCTTTTTATAATTCTGCATCTTATAATAAAAAATAACCATGAAAAATTTAATTTTACCATTTATTTTGTTGTTGACGTTTGTATTTTCTTGTAGAGAGAGTGATATTGATGAAGGGCTTGAGAAAAATAATGCTTCTTATGATGTATATATTGCAGGAAAAGAAAATAATAAAGCGTGTTTTTGGAAAAATACTATTAAAACTGATCTAAGTAATGGTGATGGTATAAGCACAATCAATATTAAAGTTGAAAATAACGATGTTTATGTTACTGGGGTTACTCTGCCAAATACAGCAAATAATGGGATAGAATATTTCTGGAAGAATAACGTGAGAACTGCCGTTAAACAATATCTAAATATTCCAAATAACGTTCAATATTATATCAAATCTTTTACAGTCAATAATGGGGATCTTTATTTTGCCGGTTATGTAGAAAATCCAATAACGACAAGTGCATTCGACAGATTTGAAATGTGTTTTTGGAAAAATGGGGTAAAAACAATACTTTATAAAAGCCAATATTATTCTTCAGCAGAAAGTATTATGATAGATGGCTCAGATGTATATATTTCTACAGCAAAAGTTGATAATAATCAAAATGTAGAATACGGATACTTTAAGAATACAGTATTCACATCAATACCATCAAGTTATGTTTATAATTTTGCAAAAAATAACACTGGAATTCATTTATTATTTCAAAATAATTTTAAATATTATTCTAAAAACATCAGTACAAATTCAGATGCTTTAATTGGCGATTACAACCATCCGGTTCATGTATTGGGTAAAATTATCTCTCACAATGCCAATAATGATTTATACACAATACAAAGTTCATCTGGTGGATTTTACTTTAAAAACAATTTACAAACCATTCCCAGCTTTTCTACATTACCCTATATTCAGGACATGTTTGTCTTAGATAATAATATCTATATGATAAAATATAATAATAACCTTTATCCTGATCCTAACAATCCAAATATGACTTATAGCGGTAAAGTATTCATTAATGGTATAGAATCGCAAAACATAACAAGTATAAGCAACGTAGCGAGTGATTATTACCCCTTAGGAACTTTCAATTCAATTTTTGTAGTACAGAACTAAAAATGTCAAAGACAAAACTCAACTGGCAAAAAATCTATCTCGACCATTCCCCGAAACTTTTGGGGATTTGTCGCAGATACATCGCAGATCTACCAACAGCGGAAGATATTGTGCAGGATAGCTTTATCACAGCAATGCAGAAAAACTACCAGTTGAAAGATGAAAAAGCAGTTTTTGGATGGCTTAAAAAAATTGTAGTCAATAATGCTTTACAGGTTATTCGAAAAACGACCAAGGATACATTTATTACCACAGAAACATCAGAAATCCCGGATATATATACCGAAATGAATACAGCAGCTTTTGACGAGAAGAAGAATATTTTAGCATACGATTTTACGCAGGAAGAACTGCTGAAATCCATCGATAATCTGGCTCCACATCACAAATCGGTTTTCAATTTATATTACCTCGAAAATTATTCTCATGCAGAGATTTCAGGGATCTTGGAAATCCCGGTTAATACTTCAAAATCTCATCTGATGAGAGCGAAGAAATCGGTTCAGAATTATTTGCTCACACATTTTGTCAATAAAGAAAGTTCAAAAAATAAAACGGCACAGCTCTTAATTTTCTTAGGTTTTGGTGGATTATTGTGGGCACAAACCTTTCAGAGTAAATTTTCAGATTTCACAGTTTCTCCTTCCCAAAATTTTGAAATTCCGTCAGATATTATGGTGAATAACATTACGTTTTCATCTGCTCATCATCATTGGAAGCAAAAAGCCATTATCGGATGTGCATTTTTTATCATTATTGTTGGAAGTATATTCTTTTTTAATCCTAAAAAAAATTGGGGCGCTGTAAATCATTCGGATTCCCAAAATTTAAACTTGACGGAGAAAATTGCAGATAATCATCAAAGCAATATCAAGAATAAAAATGCGGTCAAAAAAAGCTTGGAAAGTAATCAGACCGAAGAAAAATCAGACAAAAAATTCAGCATAGATTTAAGCAAAGAAAAACAACCAAATAAAACAAAAAACTTAGTATCTTCAAAAATTATAAATAAAAAAGATTCTGCTAAAACTACGGCACATAAAGTAATTGTCGTAAAGAAGATCATACAGAGAGACACCATTTATATCGAAAGATAAACTGACTAAACCATGCTTTTAAGAAAAATAATTTTACTTTTTTCTGCCATCGTATTTATCCAAACCTTTGCGCAACGCAAAAAAACAGATACGATTTACGTCTATGAAAAAGTGATTGTTTATGACACGATCTATATCGAAAAAGCCATCAAAATAAAACCTGCACATCTCATTTTTTCACTGCTACAGATTCAGCATCAGGAGATTCTTTCAAATAACAAGATCATCAATAAAGAGGATCTTGAAGAACAGATAAAAAAGATTTCAAATACAGGATTTAAATATGGAATTCAGGCCGGAATTGGTTTAAAAAATGCTAGTTGGGCAGAAAATTTGTCTGGTAAAAAACAGCAGTTTGGGCAAAATCTGGGTATCTGGATTTCAAAAAGCATTATCAATCCCAATTTTTCGCTCATGCTTTCTGCAAATGTTTTTCACTGGAATTCTACTTTCGATCTTGATGCCAATCGGGAAGAGACTTTTCTGAACGGATTTTATTTTACTGAAAACTCTGAACCTTTACTTTTTCAGAGATTCAACAATAAACATTATGAATATGTTGTACAGCTAAAAGCAATCTACGAATGGAAAAACTTTCGTCCGTTCGCAGGTTTTCTAATCAATAAAAATAAGTACAAAATGCAGTTTTTAGTTCCTGAAAATAACATTTTGAATAAGTTGGATGATTTTCAAAGCGATCAGGTCAATCTGGGATTCTCATTTGGGCTGCAATACCGCATCTTCAGACGTTTTCTGATCGATATCGAATATCAACACTATAAAATCAGGAATCTTTCCTTCAAAAACAGTTCATTTGATTTTGACATTTTTAAGACTAATAATACCTTTGCTGAAAGAAAAATCAGTTTAGGAATTTCTTATTTCATTTCTAAATAATGATGCTCTTAAATTTTCAAAATTATGATCTATTTCAAATTTCCTTTTGACGAAAAGCTCTATTCTACAGACGAAAATCAGAATACACATTCAATTACTTTTCATTCCTTTAATAATGCTGAAAAGATTGACATTTCAGGAAACATCATTGAAAAAGATCAGTCAGAATTTGATAATTTAAGGATCAACTCACAAATCCTACCGGAAGACAGAACACAGTTTATTGCAGAAAATAAAGAAGAATATCTACAAAAACTGGAAGAAGTTATTGAAATTATTAAAGAAAGTAATCTTCCGAAGTTAGTTCTTTCCAGAAGAAAAATTTATACTGATTTTAAAGAAATAGATCTGAAAAGCAGCTTCAATAATCTGTGCAAAAGTTATCCGAATGCCTTTAAGTATTTGTTTTATGAAAGGGAAACTACGTGGATGGGAGCTTTTTCAGAAGTCTTGGGAAAATTCAACAAGTTAACCTATGAGTTTGAAACGATGAGTCTTGCAGGAACAATTCCTGTTGCCGAAGAATGGACGGAGAAAGAAATTGAAGAGCAGAAACCGGTTTCAAAATACATCCGAAATATTTTAGAGAAATATACTGATTCCAATTCAATTCAGGAGTCTGAAACGTATGACCATATTTCAGGAAATATCAAGCATTTGCGCACCGATTTTAAAATAAAAATCAATCATGAAAATTTAGACCAATTAATAAAAGATCTTCATCCCACCCCTGCAGTTTGCGGAATTCCGAAGGATTTTTGTAAAAAGATCATTGAAAAAGTGGAAAAATTTCCTCGTGAATTGTATGCCGGATTCATCAAGATTGAAACCCAGGATTACATACAATATTTTGTGAATCTACGTTGTGCCAGATTATATAAAAATTCTGTTCATCTATTTGTCGGAGGTGGAATTACCGCCCAAAGCAACCCGGAAAAAGAATGGAGAGAGACGGAGCTGAAATCTGAGGCGGTGCTGAAGAATTTGGTTATAAATCATTCATAAATTCAGTTGAAATTTAAAGTAATATAACCTACAAAAAAACCTCTTCCAAAATGAAAGAGGTTTTGTTTTATTTTTATACTGATAAAGAATTACTTCTTTACGCCAATCTTACTCCACGTATTCAGGATGAAAAGGAGACCTATACCCAGCAATCCACAAGCGATTGAAATTAAAAACTTCATATTATCTTCAGAGGTAAGATCTGCCCCTAAATTTCTGCTTAATGCATAACCATTAATGGCAATAATCACGATAAACACAATCAAAAATACTTTATAAAACTTCTGCATGATCTAAAAATTAATATAATTTGACACAAGCTGTGCAAAATTTGCGGTAAATAATTTAATTGAAATTGCAAGGAGAATAATTCCGAAAACTTTCTGAAGAATTGCCAAAGACGCCTCCCCCATTTTCTTCTCGATCCACTTCGCCGATTTCAGCACCAAATATACGAAAATTGTATTGAGAATGATGCCACAAATAATGTTAATATCATGAAACTCCGCTCTTAAAGATAAAGTAGTCGTTAAAGTTCCTGCTCCTGCAACCAAAGGAAACGCAATCGGAACGATGGAGGCAGATTTCGCTTCGGTGGTTTTATTGATCTCAATTCCCAAAATCATTTCGAGAGCGATGATAAAAATAACGAAAGCTCCTGCAATCGCAAAAGAATTTACATCTACCCCGATGAATTTCAAGATTTTATTTCCTACAAAAAGAAATACAATCATGATCAATCCGGCAGTAATTGAAGCTCTTCCCGCTTCAATCTGTCCGAATTTCTGCTGAAGGCTTACAACAATAGGAACCGATCCGATGATATCGATCACTGCAAAAAGTACCATAAAGCTGGTAATAACCTCCTTTATAGAAAAGCTGTCAAATATTTCCATTTCTACGATTATTAATTTCGCAAAAATATAAATAAAAAATAATTATTTACTAATTAAAGAATATAATTTAACAATATCTTTTAGCAGATCGTTAATGGAGTCTTCTGAAGTAAGCGGAGAATATTTCTCAATCTGAATTTTCTGCAGAAGCTCCTGATAACTTTCAGCAACAGATCTTCCGTTATGACGTTCAAGAAAAACTTTAAAATCTTCTTTAGAGCTTTGGAAATACTGGCTTCTCACTTCCTGATCCATCTCTTCAAATGTTTCGAAAAACTTTTGGTAATCTCCCGAAATTTTAAGATTTTCCAGATAAGCAAAATAATCGGTAATATCAGTTTTTAAACTTTCTCTAATCTCCTGTTCTGTTTCCGCAACAGATCCTAAAGGTTTCGAAGTTGGCTTTTCTTTAATTATATCTCGGTTTTTTTGCCAATTTCTAAACACCAGATAGGCTAAAAACAGCACAATTAAAATAGATATGTTCACCAAAAGCACATTCCAGTTGAACTTACTTTTTTCTTTAACCTTGAATGAAGTTGTTTTTAAAACAGGGCTATCAACGGTTTCAAGCAAAGTATTGGTGTAGTCATTTACTTTTTCTACGGTAGATCTTGCTTCAAGAACCTCATCATGAGAAAAGGAGGTAAGATCTAATTTTTCCTGTCCCAGATTTACATACTCTTTTTCTGCCGGATTGAAATAAGCAAAAGGTTCTGTTTTAACGATAAGATCACCCGCTTTTTTAGGAATCAGAATATACTTTGCCAAAACTTCTCCCTTCAATCCTGTAAGTCCCGGGCTGAGTCGGGTTGTAATTTTTGGTGCAAAAACATCATAATCGGGTGACTCTTCAATTTTAGGAAGATTAAGGTCTGCAAGATTTCCTTCTCCCGAAACTTTTACCGTTACATTAACCGGTTTTTTAACCTCAACTTTTTCTTTTGATGAATGAAAGACATCCACTTTAAAATTACCCACCGCATTTTTAAAACTTTCCGGTGAGCCTTCAGGAAGCTTTTTTACATTAAGCTTTACTTTATTGGAAGCTATTTTACTTTTATTTGAAAAAGTATTGACAGACGCAGAAACTGCAGGAACTTCAACGTAGCCTGCTTCATTCGGGAATACCATAAATACAGCTAAAATCTGCGATGCCATATTCCCATAGCCAGACGGATCTATTTCTGATCTTTTTAAATTAACTGGATGTACATTGATATTTTCCTGTTCAGGAAGCTTGATGTTCTTTACTTTTCTGAAATTGTCGATGTTTTTGGAATAAACTCTGAGAACTGCTACTGTAGGCTGATCCTGATACACTTCACGATCATCAATTTCCATATTGAGGTAAACATCATTAGAAACATTGGCAATCGGTTTCTTTTCAATATCTCTGATGAAAATATCGAAAGGTTCGGTCTTATAGATTTTATTATTAACCGTCACTAAAACTGAACCTATGCGGATTTTGCCTTTCTGTTTGGGTTCAAGCGCAATTCTGGTGACATATTCGTCGATTGCAGTATTGGTTTCAGCGTCTCTTACACCCTGATTAAAAGATCCACTGCCGATCATATTAAATTTAGACAAATCCGGCAGCATCAGTTTACTTTGCTGAACAAGGTTGTCTCCGTTTAATTCTAGGGTGATCGTAAGATTTACGACTTCTCTTCCACTATAGTCCGTTTTATCCGGCTTCATGGTAAGTTTTACCTGTCCGTAAGAAATTACAGATAAAAAGGTAAATATTGCGTAAATAATTCTTTGTGTCATCACCAATCTTTCTCGTTGCTTTGCGGCTTTGAAGAAGATTTTTCGTCTAAAATTCTTCTGGCAGTCTTTCTTTCTCTACCGTTTATCGTATCAAGGATTGCTTTTTCTAATTCCTTAGGAAGCTGCTTTCCTTTACTACCGTTACCTTTGGGTTTAGAATCTTCTCCTTTATCCTGTTGCGGACCATTTCCCTGTTCATTTTTCTGATTCTTGGAGTTTCCTTCCTCTCCCTTTTTTTTATCTTCGCCACCTCCGTTTTTCCCGGATTTGTTCTCCTGTTCCTGTTTTTTGTTTCTCTGTATTTCCTTCAGCCTCAACTTTGCAATTTCATAATTTTTCCTTGTTGCTTCTTTGTAAGGATCCTGTTTTAGAGACTGCTTGTAATAATCTGCTGCTTTTTCGGGCTGATTCATCTGCATCATCGTATTTCCCAGGTTGTGAAGCGCCGCTGCTTTGTCTGGTAAAGTCTGAGAAAGTTTTTCTGCTTTGGCATACTCTTCTTTCGCTTCCTGATACATTTTCTTTTTATACAAAGCGTTTCCTAAATTATAATGTGCCGTAAAATCACCAGAGCTTGATTTTATAGCTTCCATATATTTTGAGGAAGCACCATCATAGTCATTAGCATCAAATTTTTTATTGCCTTCGTAGACCAAAGTCTTATAACTTTCCTGCCCAAATAATATACCTGAGAACGAAAAAGCAAATATCAACGCTAAAAATACAATTTTAGTATTCATCACTTGCAAAATTATCCCTTTATATGTTAATAAACAGCGTATTATTTGTTAAAATTGGGTTAAAGTATTGACCCTGCAAAACTCAGCATCACTTGGGTCTTTTTAAACATTAAAATCTCTTTTAGGATTAAAAAGATAAATAATGACAAATAAAAATATTGAAACTGCCAAAAAATACTGGTAATAATGATTTGCATTTTGAGTCTTTACGGTTGTATTGGTATTTGCAGCTTTTTTGTTGAGCTCATCTGCAATTCTTTTCGGAGCATCATTCATATTGTTGCCATCAATATAGTTCCCACCGGTAGATTGTGCCATTTTTCTTAAGGCTTCCGTTTGTCTTTTTGAAATAACGGTTTCACCATTATTATCAAATTTATACCCCTGTAATTGCCCATATAGATAAACAGGAATCGGAGCTCCTTCATCTGAACCAACACCAACCGAAGTAATAGTTATTCCTTCCTTATTAGCGAGTCGGATGGCTGCATTGTCATTTCCTTCATTATCTTCTCCGTCACTTATCAAAACTACTTTTCTGGCTCCTTTATTTATATTTTTAAATTTAGCTACCGCACTCTCCATAGCCTGCAGAAAATCTGTCCCCTGAATGGTAATATCTTTGGTCTGCAAATCTGAAATATAATTTTCCACACTGCCATAATCCGTTGTCAATGGCATTACTGAGACTGCTTCTCCTGCAAAGACCACGATTCCGATCTTGTCGTTTTTAAGTTCATGAATGGTATTAATGATCAGATTTTTTGCCTGGGTAAGTCGATCGGGATCAATATCTTCCGCATTCATCGAGTTCGAAACATCCATCATGAAAATTACATTATTCATTTTCTGATTGGTTTCTATTCTTTCAGAACCGCTCAAAAGATCAATAATAGAAAAGATTAAAAATAATATAGCAAGAAAATAAAGTACAGGAAAAATCTTCAAAAACCGGGAGCTTTTTTCAAACAAAACTTCATGAAATTTTGGGTCTGCAAACAGCTCTCTCTTTCTTTTTTTCCATCGTAAAAAATTGATCAGAAAAAAAGATAAAAGCGGCAGAAGCAGCAATAATAACAAATACCAATTGTTCCCTAAATACCAGTTCATCAGCTTAAAAATTTATAAAGTACCCAACGTAAAATGGCATCAAAGACCAACATTCCTAAAGCAATCCAGAGAAAAATCTTGAAATACTCTTCATAATTATAATTTCGGGAAACCCGAATATCTGTTTTCTCCAATTTATTAATATCGGAATAAATTTCATCAAGCTTATTTTCAGAATCGGCTCTGTAGTAAATTCCGCCTGTAGTCTGCGTAATTTCACGCAGCATATCTTCATCGATAGAAACAGGTTGTTCACGGTAATAATATCCGAATTCATCATAATCATAAGGCATTAAAGCATATCCGTTTGTCCCGATCCCGACACAATAGACTTTAATATTATTCTCTTTGGCTAAAACTGCAGCAAGCTGTGGCGGAAAGAGTCCGCTTATCCTTGTATTTTGTCCGTCAGTCATCAGAATAACAATTTTACTTTTTGCCTTACTTTTCATTAAATGATTTACCGCAACTGCCAAACCGTCTCCTACAGAAGTTCCGTCGGTCATTTCACGCTGATTCATGTTTTCGATCTCATATTTTACGGCATCATGATCAAAAGTCAGCGGAACTTTCAGGAAGGCTTCTAATTTATAATTAACAAGACCAAATCGGTCATTCGGACGCTTATTGATAAAATCAACAGCAATTTTTTTCAGAACGGCATATCGATCGGGATCAAAATCTTTAGAAAACATACTCAACGACACATCTACAGCCAGCATAATATCAATTCCTTTAGACTCATCTCTATCCTGAGAAACCGAAAAAGTTCTCGGTCTTGCCATAGCAATGATTAACGCAGAAAGAATAATATATTTTGAGATTTTCAGCAGGAAAAGTACGGGCAGAATTCCACTATTACCATCCATATTGCTGGTCGTAGGAACTTTAATTCCTTTTCTTTTTTTCTGACTAAAATCCCTGAATAGAAGCGGAATAAACACCAAGAACAGCAGAAAAAACCACGGACTGTAAAACTCGAAATTAAACATCTTTTCTCAGGTTTTCAAATTCAATATCCTCGGATGATCTTTTTACGAAATCACGTATTTCTGTAAAATCTTTTTCCATTAGATCTTTATCAGGGAAAGTCTTAGCAAATTTTACCAGATCACCTCTTAAAAATACATCTTCCACAATTTTCTCGTTGTCTTGCGAGATGGTATTATTTTCTTTCATTAAAGCAACCAAATCATCCGTCAATAAAACATCTGCAGGAATTCTGTATTGTTTGGTAATAAACTTTCTCGAAATATCGATCAGCTCAACATAAAACGCCCGGTAATTTCCTTCTTCAATATATTTTTTCTTTTTTAAAGAATCTAATTCTTTCAAAGTCTGATTGGTCGTTACAACAGGCGAGCTTTTCTTCTTTTTTCCGTATTTCACAAACATGACGATTACAAAAATCAAAGCGATAACGGCTAAAGCCGCAAAAACATACCATTTATAAAGTTCCCAGTAATCTATTGCTTCCAGATCAACTTCTTTATTTTTCATAATATCGTTGATCTGATCTTCTTTGGTTGCTGTATTGACAACTTCAATCTCGTAAGGAATTGTTTTTAAAAGTTTTTCTCCGACTTTAAATTCAAGTTCGGGAATTTTAAAAGTTCCTTCTTCGTAAACTGCAAATTCTATACGTCGCTCATAAGTATTGGCGTTAATACCGATACTGTCTTTGATTTCTTCAAAATGAAAAGGCAACAATTCATCTTTCGGAGCCGTGATAACTGCCCGACTTCTGAGATTTTCGATCTTAATTACCAAATGATCTGTTTCTCCCAATGCAAGCGTTTTCTTCTCGAGATTTGAAGAAAGCAGCTGTGAAAATGCATTTACACAGATAAAAAATAAGAGTAAAAAGAATATCTTTTTCAATTTCAATTCTAAATTTTGGCTAAAGCCTATTTTCTGTATTATAATTAAAAGCGGACTAAAGTCCGCTACTGAATATTTTATTTTTTCTGAAAATAATTATATAATAATCTTGAGTAATCTGTTCCGGTATTGATATTCATAAACTCTGCTGAAGAATTGGCAAAATCTTCTTCCAGATTTCTCTGTTTCTGTTTTTGAGCTTCCGCAAAAGTGTATCTCCATCGTGCGCTCGATGTATTTACCCAAATCTGTTTTCCTGTTTCTGCGTCGTTTAAAAGTGCGTAACCTACATCCGGAATATCATTATCTTTTTCGTCATAAATTCTCATTCCCAAAAGCTGATGCTTTTTAGAAGCCACTCTCAGAATTTTAGAATCATAATCATCTTCAAAATCCGAAAGTAAAAACACGAGTGATTTTCTTTTAAAAATCCCCATCATATATTCTAAAGCCTTATCGATTTTTGAAACTGCAGGAATATAATCCGCAGTCAAAATTTGGCTGATCATCGACAAAATATGTTTTCTTCCTTTTTGTGGCGGAATCACTTTATACACTTTATCGGCAAATAGAATCAAGCCTACTTTATCATTATTTCCAGCTGCCGAAAAACCTAAACTTGCCGCAATTTCTGCGACATATTCTCTTTTAAGCTGAGATTTCGTTCCGTAATCCATTGATGCGGAAATATCAACCAAAAGCATCATTGTCAGTTCACGCTCCTCCTCCATTACTTTTACGAATGGTTCACGGAAACGTGCGGTTTTATTCCAGTCGATTCTTCGGATTTCGTCTCCAAACTGATAAGGACGAACTTCGGCAAACGTCATTCCCTGCCCTTTAAAAGCACTGTGATATTGTCCCATCAAAGTAGCCTCCGTTTTCCTTCTGGTACGGATTTCTATTTGCTTGACTTTTTTTACAATATCTTTTATCTGCATTGAATTCAAAATTTGAGATTCAATATTCAAAATTCAGATTCTATGAAAATTTTGAATTTTAAACCTTGAATATAGAATTAATTAGGGAGCTTGTATTTTCGCTAAAATTCTATTAACGATTTCCTCCGACGTAATTTCTTCTGCTTCCGCTTCGAATGTTAATCCAATTCTGTGTCTTAAAACGTCCTGTGCCAAAGCTTTTACATCTTCAGGAATTACAAAAGCTCTGCCTTTCAAAAATGCATATGCTCTCGAAGCAATTGCCAAATTGATAGATGCTCTTGGTGAAGCTCCGAAGCTGATGTAATTTTTCAGTTCAGAAAGTCCGTATTTTTCAGGATAACGGGTTGCAAAAACCATATCCAGAATATATTTTTCAATCTTTTCATCCAAATAAATCTGATTGACCAGAGATTTTGCCTCCATAATATTTTGCAGAGAAATCACCGGTTTAATTTCCGGCTGATGTGATGTAGAAACCATCCTCATCACTTTTCTTTCATCTTCAAATTCAGGATAATCGATTTTACATTTCAGCATAAAACGGTCGCTTTGCGCTTCCGGTAAAAGATAAGTTCCTTCCTGATCAATCGGGTTTTGAGTCGCTAAAACTAAAAATGGTTTTGGTAATGGCATTGTTTCGTCTCCAATCGTCACCTGTTTTTCCTGCATTACCTCAAGAAGAGCTGACTGCACTTTTGCCGGAGCACGGTTGATCTCATCTGCCAAGACGAAATTCGCAAAAACAGGACCTCTTTTTATGGAAAAATCATTTTCTTTTATGTTGTAAATCATTGTTCCTACAACATCTGCAGGAAGTAAATCGGGTGTAAATTGAATCCTTGAAAAATCGCCATGAACAGCTTCTGCCAAAGTCTTTATTGCTAAGGTTTTAGCCAATCCCGGAACACCCTCTAAAAGAACGTGCCCATTTCCTAAAAGCCCTATCAAAAGACGGTCTATCATGTATTGCTGACCAATGATAGCTTTATTGATTTCCTGCCTCAGAAGATTAAAAAAGAAATTTTGCTCTTTCACTTTCTCCGTCAGCTGACGGATGTCTTCTGCTTGATATGAATCTGACATTCTTTTAAATTAAATTAATGGGTAAATTTCTGATAAATCCACGCATTAATCAACATAATAAATGCCATATTTGAGTTAAAGTTTGTTAAATATTCTGATTAATTTTTTAAGTAATCAAGAGACATTTTTCTAAATCATTATCACTGAAACCTTTAATTTCATAAAAATCTATAAATTTTCGTTGATTGAATCGATCAAGAATTGTCATTTTCAGTTTATTAAACTATTTTTGAAGATTAAAATATTGCAAAATGAATTATCATTTTCAAGCTCACCGACAAGTAAGAAAAAACCTTTTAGATATTCTCCAAAACACTTCTCACGAAGATCTTTTGCTGATTCCGGATGGTTTTAATAATAATATTTACTGGAATATTGCACACACCGTTGCCACACAGCAATTGCTGCATTATTACCTGAGCGGAAATCCTTTCAGAATTGATAAATATTGGATTGAAACCTACAAAAAAGGAACTTTACCCAATCTGAACGTACAAAAATCTGAGGTGGAAGATCTGGAGTTCTTGCTGACTGAAACTTCAAAAACTTTAATGAAAGATTTCGACAGTGATTTCTTTTCAGATTACACGCCATACACAACAAGTTTCGGGATGGATCTGAAAAGTATTCAGGATGCAATTATTTTCAACAATATGCACGAAAGCCTGCATTATGGTTACACCATCGCGCAGAAACGTGCAATTTTAGGAGAAAAGTATTAAAAGAGCCAAGGCAAAAGTAAAAAGAGCCAAGTAAAAAGAGCCAAGTAAAAACAAATTTGAATAATTAGCTTTATTCATTAAAAAAATAAAAAATAATATTTTGGAAGATTTTCAACATAGAAACTCAAAATCTGAATTCAGAAATTCAGAACCTAATAAAAAAGATGATTTCATTTTCGGATTACGTCCCGTGTTAGAAGCTATTGAAGCTGGAAAAACAATTGACAAAATTTTTGTGCAAAATGCATTGCAAGGAGAAATTTATGCTGAACTGAAAGCTATTTTAGCGAAACATAAAATCCGTCCCAACTACGTTCCGGTAGAAAAACTTAACCGTTTTACAAGAAAAAACCACCAAGGTGTCGTTGCTTTTATCTCTGATGTTCCTTTTCACAGAGTAGAAGATATTATTCCTGAATTATTCGAACAGGGAAAAACGCCTTTCATTCTAATTCTCGACAGATTAACGGATGTGAGAAACTTCGGAGCAATCTGTAGAACTGCAGAATGTGTAGGAATTGATGCCGTCGTAATCCCCGAAAAAGGTGGAGCACCGGTAAATTCAGACGCCATTAAAACTTCAGCCGGAGCAATGTACAACATTAAGATCTGTAAAGAACCTAATCTTGCTCATGTAGTTGACTTTTTGCAGCAAAGCGGAATTTCTGTATTTTCAGCAACAGAAAAGGCGCAGAAATTGATATATGATGTGGATTTCACAGAACCCTGTGCGATTGTAATGGGTAATGAAGAAACCGGAATTTCTAAAGAAGTTCTGCATCATTCAGACGAAAAAATAAAACTTCCTATTGAAGGGAAAACCCAATCTCTAAATGTTTCAGTGGCTTGTGGAGCAATTTTGTACGAGGCGATGAGACAGAAATTGGTGAAAATTTAATTATTAAAAATTGTTTTGCTTAATAAGCATATTCTAAACTAAGAAAATTTATTATGAAAAATATAGCAGCTTTAGCGCTTATCTCAATAGCAGTTGTTTCATGTAAAAAAGAAACAGCAACCATCACCAAAGTAGATCCGAAAACCGGAAAAACAATCACCGTGGAAGTTCCTTCAGATTCTGTAAAAGAAGTAAAAGCAGATGCGGCAATTAAAGATTCATTAGGATTTTTTAAACAAACTTTCAAGCTTGAAAAAGGAAAAACCTATCCTTTGACAACATATCAGAGAGATACAAAAACAATGACTGATCCGCAAGGACAAACCATGAACGGAACCAGCGAATCTACCGATGAAATGAGCTTTACAGTAAATGATATCAAAGGAAACATTTACGATATGACCATTAATCTTATCGGAAAAAGAAACTCTCAGTCAGCTCAGGGTAAAACCATCGTTGTTGATACAAAACTGCCAATTCCGAAAGAAGATGATCTTAAGATGCTTTGGAATGTCAACAAAGCACTTACAGGAAACAAGCTGAATATGAAGATGGATAACAAAGGAAATGTGATTTCTATTACAGGTTTTGATGCAGTGTACACAAAAATTTCTAATGCTCTTAAAAATATCGTGAAAGATGCCAATCAAAGAGAAAGTGTGGTTGCGAGTTTAAAAGAAAGCTTCAACGAAAAGGTTTTGAAAGACCAGTTTGAAAAAAACCTTTCTATCCTTCCGAAAAAAGGAGCTAAAATCGGTGACAAATGGAGCACTTCTGAAAATGCCGATGCAAACGGAAAAATAAAAGTAACTTCAAATTATACTTTAAAAAGCGCAGGAAACGGAATTGTAGAAATTTCAATTGCCGGAGGAATTCCGAAAAAAGAAGAGAAAAAATCGCAAGGTGCAATGACGCACAGCATGAGCAGCGAATTGTCTCAAAACGGAACCATCAAGTTTGATCAAAACACAGGCTGGATCAACAATCAGAACATCAGTGTAAAAACAACGCAGGTAGAAACAATTTCAGACGGAAAACAATCTCAATCGATGAAGAGCGTTTCCAATTCTTCTGTAATGGTGAATCCTTCGTCTAAATAAGCTGGAGAGTTTGAGGGTTTTAGAGTTGCAGAATTTGAGTAAAAATGAGAAATTCTAAAAACCTCGAATCTTGAACTTTGAATATTAAATAAAAAGTAATATGTCTTTTATCAAAGGGATTTTTGAGATTGTTCTTGCTACGATTATTATCTTTTTTGTCTGGAATATTTTAAAAAGAATTTTCTTCAAGAAGTTCTATAATTTCATGGGACTGAAACCAAATAGCAATCAACAGCAGGAAAACAAAAACTCAAAATCAAGTATTGAGAAAAAAGTAAAATGGGACGCAGAAACTGTGGACTATGAAGAGGTGAAAGAGAAAAAATAATCTTTAAAAGTTTTAAAATTTATGCTTAAAACATTAAGACTGTTGAGTTTTAGAGGATATTAAGTATTAACTTAATTTGCCATCGGCAAACCTTATAAACCTTATAAATTCTTAATGGTAAATTAAAGTAATTCAGAACTTTTAAACCTAATGAAAATTTAAAAATCTACTTAATAACCAAGATGGCAAAAAACAAAAGCTTAATATACATTGCAGTTTCTCTGATTGCATTTTTAGTTTTAGCATTTTTATATTCTACTCCTGTTTTTACGGGAAAACAGCTTTTCCAACATGACATTGTACAATATCGTGGGGGTGCAAAAGAGTTGATTGATTACAGGGAAAATTTTGACAAAGAAACCTACTGGAGCGACTCTATGTTTGGCGGAATGCCAACTTACCAAATGGGAAGCCGCTTTGAAGGTGATATTATTAAAAAATTAGACAGCTATCTGAATATTTTGCCTAGGCCGGTTAATTATCTCTTTTTACTATTTTCAGGATTTTTTCTTCTGGGAATGGTTGCCGTACGAAACTGGAAGTATGCGCTTTTAGGAGCCACATTTTTCGGACTTTCCACGTATTTCTATATTATTATTGCGGCAGGACACAACGGAAAAGTAAATACCATTGAATATTTTGCGCCACTTTTAGCCGGAATTTTATTGGTTTACATTCGTAAAAAATATGTTATTGGTTTTATTGTCACCACCCTTTTCTTCGGATTACAGGTCGCGGCAAATCACCCGCAAATGACCTATTATTTGTTCTTAGGACTTGGATTTTTATTTATATCTGAATTAGTAAGAGCGATTAAAAAGAAAGTTCCGATGAAACATTTCTTGATTTCATCAGGAATTATTGCGGGAGCCTTAATCATCGGAGTTGGGATGAATTCACAGCGAATTATGGCAAATTCCGAGTATATTAAAGAGACTGTAAGAGGAAAACAAGTTCTGACAAATGACAGTCACAAAGCCGGAAATTCAGGGATGGATAAAGAAAGTATCCTGATGTGGAGTTATGGAAAACTGGAAACTTTAAACCTTTTCATTCCTAGATTAATGGGTGGCGGAAGTCAGGAACCGGAAGGCGCTGCAATGATGGAGAAAGTTCAGCAAATGGTTCAGGATAACGTCACTTCTCAGGCAGAAATGGACAGAATCTCCAAAGGATTCGGAAGCTTGACTTATTGGGGAGATCAGCCGGGAACTTCAGGACCCGCTTATCAAGGTGCAATTGTTTGTTTCTTAGCACTTTTAGGATTCTTTTTTGCTCCAAAAAAATACCGTTACTGGATTTTAGGAGCAACCATTCTTACAATTTTATTGGCATGGGGAAGCAACTTCATGTTCTTATCCGATTTGTTTATTGATTTTGTTCCGTTCTACAGCAAATTCAGAGCGCCGTCTTCAATTTTGGTTGTCGTGGAATTGTTATTTCCATTAATCGCAATTATCGGATTGTACAGATTCTTCAAAAGTGAAAACCTTGATGCAGAATACAAAAAGAAAATCCTTACGTATGTTGGTGGCGGAACTTTAGGCTTAACATTAATTCTGATTATCTTTGGAAAATCAATTTTAGGCTTTGCTACAGACAACGAAAAATTATATTTACCGCCTTTCCTGCTTGATTATTTGGTAGATGAACGTTTTAATATGTTCAGAACAGATGCAATCAAAGCATTACTTTATGTAGGAATTACCGTAGCTGTTTTATTCTTTGCTTTAAAGGAAAAATTAAACCAAAACATTGCCTTAATTATCATTGGTGCCGTAAGTTTATTTGATCTCTGGTCAATTAACAGGCGTTATTTGAATGATGACAATTATGTAGATAAAATCTTTGCTGAAAACCCATTCCAAACTGAAGGTTCAGATTATCTGGCTGAAAAAGTAGGTGATAATGCCAACTTACAGTCTATTTTAGCAAGTATTCCGGTAAACAAAACATTGGAAACTATTGCTGAGAAAGACCAGAAGCATTACAGAATTTACAATCAGGTTTTAGGAACAACCAGCGAAACCAATACGTCTTACTTTAAGTCGTCAATCGGAGGTTATCATGCCGTAAAATTGAGAAGATACGACGATTTACTAAACGAATATATCGTACAACCAGACAGTGTAAAAACGCCGAAAATTTTAAATTTACTCAACACAAAATACATGATTTTCGGAAATCCGGGAGAGCCACAAGTTGTTCCAAATCCGAATGCAAACGGAAATGCATGGTTTGTAAGTGATCTTAAATTTGTAAACACTCCGAATGAAGAAATCAAATCAATCGGGGAAATCGACAGTAAAAAAACGGCAGTTATCAATGCTTCTGATAAATCTTATTTCGACAATAAGCAGGTTCAGGCAGATTCAACAGCGACAATCAATCTGACAAAATATGAAGCCAATGAGCTGGAGTTTAAATCTCAGTCGAAAGCTCCGCAATTAGCCGTTTTCTCAGAAATTTATTATCCTCATGGCTGGAAAGTTTTTGTTGACGAAAAAGAAGTTCCATATATTAAAGCTGATTATCTGCTTCGCGCAGTACACGTTCCTGCAGGAAATCACAACATCAAAATGATTTTCGAGCCGGAAGTTATCGAAAAAGGAAAATGGATTTCTCTTATTTGCTTCGGATTGTTCATTGTATTGAGTGCTTTTGGGATTTTCTGGTTGAATAAAAAGAAAAAAGAGGCTACCCTTGTTGAAAAAGCCGTTTAAGATTTTGTCATTCTGAACGTAGCAAAGCGGAGTGAAGAATCTCATTAAAAATTTAAGCAATGAAAACTTTGGGAACTCATAATTATTACGTTTATATTTTAACAAATAAAATAAAAACGGTTTTATATACTGGAGTTACCAATGATTTAAAAAACAGATTATATTGGCATCAAAATCCTGAAGTAATTGATAAGAATTTCACTACAAAATATAAATGCTTTTATTTAGTTTATTTTGAACAATTCATTGATGTAGAAACTGCTATTAAAAGAGAAAAACAAATAAAAGGTTGGACAAGAATTAAAAAAGAAAATCTTATTGACGATTTAATCTAAATTGGAGTTTTTTAAATGACGAAATTTAAAAAGATTCTTCATTATGCTTTGCTCCATTCAGAATGACAGCCTTGAAAATACATGGAAAATAAAAAAATCCTTATCATTACCTATTATTGGCCACCTGCAGGAGGACCGGGAGTTCAGCGATGGCTGAAATTCGCAAAATACCTTCCTGAATTTGGCTGGAAACCTATTATTTACACTCCAGAAAACCCCAGTTATCCTTTATTGGATGAAAGTCTGATGAAAGATGTTCCAAAAGATTTAGAAATTATCCGAACAAAAATTTGGGAACCTTATCAATTTGCTGAAAAGCTGAATAAAAGCAATAAAAAATTCAAAGCAGGGCAATTTGATGTGGGAAAAAATCAAAGCTGGAAATCTAGGCTTTCAATTTGGGTAAGAGGAAATTTTTTCATTCCGGATGCCCGAGTTTTTTGGGTAAAGCCTTCTACAAAGTTTTTAGAAAAATATTTAAAGGAAAATAAGATTGAAACCATCGTAACTTCAGGACCGCCTCATTCGATGCATCTCATTGGTTTAAATTTAAAAAAAGCAATGCCCACTCTGAAATGGATTGCCGATTTCCGTGATCCGTGGACAGAAATTTCTTATTATAAGCATTTAAAACTAACGAACCGATCCGATAAAAAACACCGTTTTCTGGAAAGTGAAGTCTTCAAAAATGCTGATATTACTTTGGCGACAAGTTATACCGATGCAGAAAATTTCCGTAAAAACGGCGCCAATGCTTTTTGCATTACCAATGGGTTTGACGAATCAGACTCAAACTCTCAAACCCTTAAACTCTCAAACTCTCAACCAAAATTCACGTTGAGCTACATCGGCGTTTTGGAACAGTTGAGAAACCCAGAAAACCTCTGGAAATCATTAGATAATTTAGTTAAAACTCATTCAGATTTTGCTGAAAATTTCAGCCTGAAGTTTGTTGGACGAATTGATGATAAAATTTTAGAAACGATTGAAAATTCAAGTTTAAAAAATCATATCCTGAATCTTGGTTACGTTTCTCATGACAAAGCGGTCGATGAAATGTCGAAATCTTCGCTGCTTTTGATTACCAATTTCCCAAACGACTCGTCAAAAGGTATCATTCCGGGGAAAATATTCGAATATCTGGCAACCGGAAAACAGATTATTTCATTTGGCCCGGAAAAAGCAGATGTTTCGAAAATTCTTGATGAAACAAAAGCTGGAAAACATTTCGGCTATCGTGATTCACAAGAAATTGAAGATTTCATTTTAGAAAAATTTGCACTGTGGAAAAATGGAAATCTTTCAGAAAACACCGAAAATATCGAACAGTTTTCTAGAAAAAATTTAACCAAACAACTTTCCGAAATCTTATAAAATTATTCCCCATCTGCAACAGAAGGGGAATTTTAATTTATATCGTCCATTCATCATTAATCACAGCAACCACATAATATTTTCCTTCAAATTCTTCAAAGACAAAACGAAGCACATTCCAATCCATTCCGCCATTTTTCTCTGAACCGGAAATATAATTTTCTGTGAAATCTGTATTCGGATAGACTTCTTTTAAATTATTTAAAGAATTTCCGCCGCCGAGGAATTTATTGAATGCATATTCGGATTTTGTAAAATCTTTCTTAAAAATCCAGTCTTTAAAATACTGTTGAATGGTAGCCTTATAAATTTCACCGGAACCATCTCTTGAACCCCATGTAAAAACGGTTTTTGCGGGAAAATACTTTTCGAAATCAGCTTTTGAAAAATGCTTGTCTTCATTGCGATTAACAAAAGCATACATTGAAAATCTGACACCCTTCTGTGGATGAATGTAATTCGCAAAAACATCATAATAACCAACTTTTATAGCTTGTAAAAGTTCATCATTGGTCTTTTTTAATGCAACTTCTTTCGAGAAAGCTTCCTGCTCGGTATCGGTTCTTTCGTTTGACCTTTTCAGGTTATCTGTAGAAATTGCAGGTTCTTTATCTACTTTCTTTTCACATGATAAAACTGCTAAAAGTAAGAATGCCAAAAAAGTTTTTTTCATTTCAAAATTTTTGAAAAAAGTTCAAAAGCGATGCCATATTGAGTTGGAGAGTTTGAGTTTTTTTGACGTCAATAGAGTTTAAATATAAAAATGATTGATTTTCACATATTACTTTAAACCGATTACTTAAAGCATTTTTGTATTTTTGATAGATGAAAATTCTTGATATTCTGATTATCGGAGCAGGGCCAATCGGTCTCAACTGTGCGCTCGAAGCCAATAAAAACAACCTCAATTATTTAGTTATCGAAAAAGGAACCATTGTCAATTCACTCTACAATTATCCTTTGTATATGAAGTTTTTTTCAACCGCAGATAAACTTGAAATTGATGAAATTCCTTTTATTTCTGCTGCACCAAAACCCGGAAGACAGGAAGCTCTGGAATATTATCAGGGAATCGCAAGACAGAAAAATTTGAATGTCAATCTTTATGAAAAAGTTTTAAAAGTTTCTAAAAACAATGAGATTTTCGAAATTGAAACTTCAAAATCAAAATATTACGCAAAAAACGTCATCATCTCAACCGGATTTTATGATATTCCGAATCTGATGAATATTCCCGGAGAAAATCTGGAGAAAGTTAAACATTATTACACCGAACCTTATCCTTATGCTAGACAGAAAATCGTTGTTATCGGCTCAAGTAATTCCTCAGTTGATGCTGCCTTAGAAACGTATCGAAAGGGTGCAGAAGTCACGATGATAATCCGTAATTCTGAGATTTCGCCAAGCGTAAAATATTGGGTAAAACCTGATATTGAAAACCGAATTGCAGAAGGAAGTATTACAGCTCATTTTAATGCTGAACTGATTGAAGTTAAGGAAAATTCCGTCATTTTTAAAGATAGAAACGGAAAAATCAATGAAATTGAAAATGATTTTGTTCTCGCAATGACCGGCTATCTTCCCGATTTTGACTTCCTCAAAAATTCAGGAATTGAATTGCAGGGCGATTGTTTAAATCCTTTTTACAACACTGAAACCATGGAAACCAATGTTCCGAATTTATATTTGGCAGGCGTAGTTTGTGGCGGAAAAGACACCCATCTTTGGTTTATTGAAAACTCCAGAATTCATGCGGAAATGATTGTTCAACATATTCTTTCGAAATGATTAAGTAATTTCTCGCAGATTATGCAGATTTCGCAGATTTTACAGTCTAAAAATCTGTTTTATCGACTAAATCTACGTAAGCCAAAACTAAAAATCAACCTTCATTCCCAAGACAAAATTTCTTTTTGCTGCGGGATTGTAATAACGGTTTCCGAAAGCATTAATGTCAAAACCCAAAACATAATTTTCATTATATAAATTCTGAATCTGAAGATATAAATTGACTCTCGTTTTTTCAAAATCTACAGGAAATCTAAACTGAATATTTCCGATTAAATTTGGTTCTGACCAAACGGAATTGGCATCATTCAAAGGTGTTTTTGAAGTGTAAAAATGAGAATAATCAATATTCAATTTTTTGAAAAAAGTGAAATTTAATAAACTGTTGATTGTCGTTCCTGGAACTCCCGTTAAATCATTCCCTGAGAAAATATTTTCATTTTGCTGATAATTTTTAAACTTAAAATCATAAAAGCTTCCTGAAAATCTGAATTTAAATTGGCTGAAAAAGTCATTCTTTAAATTGAAACTTTTAGATTCCATTAAAAATTCAAACCCTTTTTGAGCAGTTTCACCTGAATTGACAAAATACTCTTGCCCAGCTTCATTTTGCCGCCTTACAATCGCATCTTTCATTCGAAAGTCAAAATAACTTCCTTCTACGAAAAGAAAATTTCCAAACTGTTTTCTAATACCTATTTCTTTATTCCAGCCATACTCCGGATTTAGATTTTGATTAAATTCCTGCGTTGAAGAACGGATTTCTTCATTAGTGGGAGCAGAATTTCCTTTACCAATTTTTCCTCTCGCCGAAAAACCATTTCCTAAAAGATAAGTCACTCCGAAATTTGGAAGCCATTGATTTTTAAAATGAATTTTCCCATTTTCAGTTCGTGGAAAAATTCTTTCCCAATCATATGAATTTGAGTTTAAACTGATGGAAATATCGGTAAATATCTTTTCATTAAAATTCATTTTCTGAGAAAGAAAGTAAAATCCTGATGTATTTTTTAGTTTGTCAAAATTTTGCGGATTTCCTTCAATTCCTTTGTTATTATCATAATTTTTAATCAGAATATCATTCATTCCGCCTTCAAAACCCAATCGGTAGGCTAAAGAAATTTTCTCCCAGTTTTTTTCATAATTAAAATGGGTTCTTAAAGCGAAATTGTTTTCAAAACGGTTTTCAAAATTGGTAATAAACGGATTTTCAAAATCAACATACGAACCCTGAACCAAAATAAAATGCGAAAGATTGGGATTGAACCGATATTCATTTGAAAGTCCGGCTAAAATCATTTTATTTCGAATTCCTGCATTTTGTTCTTTTGCCCCGGGAACAGTTGCTGTTCCTGGCCTTGCCTGTTTTCTGTTGAAGTTCATTTGCTCTAAAGTTAATCCGCCCGGAGTTTGATAATCGAGGTCTGAATACATCAACATGGCTTTCAATAATCCTTTTTGAGAATATTGGAAATTGTCTTTCAGGAAAATCTGTTTTCGCTGCACTTTCGATTGTTCACGATAAGAATCTGTCTGGTAATAATTCAGAAAAACTTCAAAAAAATGTTTCCCCATCTGTTTTGAAAAATCTATACTCTGATTGAAAGTTCCGTAACTTCCGACAGAAATATTGGCTGATAAATTTTCAGAAGATTTTGTTTTCAAAAGTACTGTTCCGCCTGTCGCTGCACCGTAATCACCGCTTTCCGGGCCTTTGTAAATTTCCATTCTGTCGATCAACTCAGGAGAAATCACATTGAAATAGGTATTTCCAGAAGCATCCGATAAAATGAAATCATCAAGATAAACTTTCACATTACGAACGCCAAAAGGTGATCTCAACGTGCTTCCACGAAGCGAAATCCTGTAGCTTCCCGGTGAGCGTTCTTCCATTCTTGCTCCTGCAATCTGATTGATCGATTCGAGCATTCTTTCAGGTGTATTTTGATTGAGTAAATTCTCAGAAACAACGGAAACCGACTTTGTGGAATTAATAAATGCCGTCGGCTTTTTGTAAGCATCAATTCTTACTTCTGAAATTAATGTTGCGGAATCTTTTTTTTGAGCTAACAAAAAAGCAGCAGAAAAAAGAGGAAGAATAATGTAGATTTTTTTCATTGCGAAAAGCTATGCAAAAACTGTACTGTTTAAGGCTCAAATTTAAAGTTGTGGTAGAAAAAACATTGTCAAAGTTTTGAACTTTGACAAGGCTGATATTTTCTGTTGACAAACTTAATTTTGTATTTCACACTAAACCGCGTGGGGGATGCGGCGGGCGGCGACGAAGGAGCCGGTGCGAGTGAGGAACGAACGAGTACGGAAGCGAAGCGAACCCCAAAGCAGCCCGACCCGAAGTTTTGCGACGGAAAAAACCTCATAGATTTCTAAAATCTATGAGGTTTAGCCTGGGAAAACGTAGGGACACGCCCAAATTAAAAAATTACTCTTCAGAATTTTTATTGCCAATCATCCAAGGAACAATGTAATAAAAAGCAACAGCCGTGATTCCGAGAAGGATTCCCGTACCAATCCAGAGAATTGTAAAGCCAAAATTCTCGGCAATGAAAGTTCCCAAAGATGGTGTAATGATGAATGAAAGCGAAAATGCGATTCCTAAAAGTCCCATATAAGCCCCTTTATTGTGCGTTCCTGAACGAAGTGAAGTAATGGTCGCCATAAACGGAAGAGCCCAGATTTCTCCTAAACTTAAAATGGATATTGACACCACTAAAAGCCAGATTGAAGTATCTGCAGCCAATATTCCGAAAGAAACGGCACAGAAAAGAGTACCTAAAAACATTGTGGTTTTCAGCTTTAAATATTTTTCTGCAATCTGAACCATGATCATTTCCATAACTACAACGATAACCCCGCTGAATCCTAAGATATACCCGATGGTCTGAGCCGAAAGCTTGGCTTCCTGCTTGTAGAAAATCGTCAATGTATTCAGCAACTGGAAAAAGCATACGGAAAACATAAAACATGCAGCCGCAAAAAGAATAAAGCGGGTATCTTTATAAGGTGATATTGCTTTTAGATCAGCCGTTTTATCGATTTTATCTTTATTTCGATAGCTTCTGTTTCTAAAAAAGAAAACATAGGTCAATCCAGCCAATAAAGCCCCGATTGCGTTGGAATAAAAGAGAAAATCATAAGAAATTGCCGCTAAAATCCCACCTAAAGCTGGACCTACAGAAAACCCAAGATTGACTGCCATTCGGTTTAGAGAGAATGCTCTGGTTACATTTCCCGGTTTTGCATATTTTGAAACCGCCACAGAATTCGCAGGTCGAAAAGCTTCACTGATCGAACTTTGAATAAAAATAATTGCAGCCAAACCCACTTCTGTATGAAATAGCGGGATTAAGCAAAACATGGGAACACTGAGAAAAAGGCTTAAGCTCTGAACCTTAAACTCTCCTATTTTATCGGTGATCATTCCGCCAAACCATGAACCTACTACGGAACCGATTCCGAAGAAACTTAAAACGATTCCAGCACTTTTGAGGTCGAAATTCAAATGATCTGTCATGTAAACTCCCAGAAACGGTAAAACCATCGAACCCGACCGGTTGATGAGCATTACCAAAGCGAGCATCCAGCTTTCCGCTGAAAGTCCTTTGAATGAGTTGATGTATATCTTTAAAAATTTCACAATTTTGATTTTTTAATTTAATTATTATTTAATAGGATTGCATCCTATCCTTTAGAAGGTCGTCCCTTCGGGACTCTTTTAAACACAGATTGCATTATTTTTTCACGAATGACGCAATTCATATTTGTCGGATTTGTGATGACTGTTTGTGCCATTAGTGTTTAAATAAAAACAGGACTTAAAAAATTAAGCCCTGTTTCATTTATATGGTATAAATAATTTTTACTCCGGCTTATAAGAGTCTTTTAAAGTCACAGTTCTATTAAACACAAAATTTGTATCTGTAGAATCCTGATCCTTCGTGAAATAGCCAATTCTCTGAAATTGAAGAGGTTCTCCAACTGCCACATCCTTTAAGCTAGGCTCACCAAATCCTTGAATGACATTGACTGATTCTGGATTGATGAAATTCAAGAAATCTACATCTTTCTCGGCATCAGGCTGTTCAACAGTGAATAATTTTTCGTAATTTCTTACTTCTACAGGAATCGCATGTTTTGCAGAAACCCAGTGAATCGTTCCTTTTACTTTTCTTAAACTTTCTTCAGTTCCGCTTCCTGACTTAGATTTTTCGTCGTAAGATGCATAAATAGTCGTGATTTCTCCATTTTCATCCTTCTCAACTCTTTCACCTTTAATGATGTAAGCAGATTTCAGACGAACTTCTCCTCCTAATCTCAATCTAAAGAACTTGTTTCCAGCTTCTTCCTTGAAATCTTCACGCTCAATATATAATTCTCTTGAGAACGGAATTTCTCTCGTTCCTGCATTTTCCTGTTCGTTATTATTTTCGGTTGTTAACCATTCTTCTTGTCCTTCAGGATAGTTTTCAATGACTAATTTAATAGGATCAACAACCGCCATTACACGTTTTGCAACCTTATTCAGATCTTCACGAACACAGAAATCCAATAGCTGAATTTCAATTAAATTTTCTCTTTTCGCAACTCCTACTTTATCAATAAAATTTCTGATAGCGTTGGCTGTAAAGCCTTTTCTCCTCATTCCTGAAATTGTAGGCATTCTTGGATCATCCCAACCGTTCACCACATTTTCAGCAATCAGCCTTTGTAGTTTTCTTTTGGAGGTGATCATGTAAGAAACGTTCATCCTTGCAAATTCTCTCTGCTTATTTTTCACCTTTCCTTCCTCATACACTTGATCTAAATACCAATTGTACAGCGGTCTGTGGTTTTCAAACTCCAAAGAACATAGTGAGTGAGAAATTTGTTCGATATAATCAGATTCACCGTGAGCCCAGTCGTACATCGGATAAATTTTCCAAGCTGTACCTGTTCTGTGATGAGGCTTATTCAAAATTCTGTACATCACAGGGTCACGCATATTCATGTTTGGCGAAAGCATGTCGATTTTTGCACGCAGAGACATTGAACCACTTTCGAATTCACCGTTTTTCATTCTTTCGAATAAGTCTAAAGACTCTTCAACAGGACGGTTTCTAAAAGGAGATTCTATTCCCGGCTCTGCAGGATTTTTTCTTTGTTCAGTAATCACTTCAGACGGCTGCTCATCTACATAAGCTTTTCCTTCTTTAATCAACTGAACTGCCCAATCGTAAAGCTGCTGGAAGTAATCGGATGCGTACAAAACTTTATCCCATTTGAAACCTAACCATTCAACGTCTTTCATGATAGAATCTACGAATTCCTGTTCTTCTTTTTCAGGGTTCGTATCGTCGAAACGAAGGTTTACGGGAGCATTGTATTTTTCACCCAAACCGAAGTTGATGCAGATCGCTTTTGTATGACCTACATGCAGATAACCATTTGGTTCAGGCGGAAAACGGAAACGGATCTGATCTCTTTTCAAACCGTTTGCCAAATCATCTTCGATAATTTGCTCAATAAAATTGAGTGATTTTTTTTCTTCTTCCATTAAAAATTCGCTTTAATATGCCGCACTTACGACAATTTGCAAATTTAGGAAAATTTAAAATTCTATGAAAATAATAATTTAAGACTAAATTCACATATTATTGAATTTTTTTTCAGAAATTTACATTCAGAAAAAACAGATATAATAACATCATGAAGAAGATAAAAAGACAGCTTTTGAATATCATTGAATCTATAAAAAAAGCCATTTTCATTGACGGTGTAATTTAATATCAGCCTTTATAAAAAAGTTTTTCGCCATTAAGCTCTAAACAGCTTTTAAAATTATTAGTAAATAAACTTCCTGTTCCTAAACCTTGGGGCATCTGATTTTTTTTTGTAAAGGTATATTGAGCGATTGCATTCAAACCGATATTACTTTCCAATGCTGAAGTAATCCACCAACCAATATCTTGCTGCTCAACTAGAGATATCCACTCGTCAGATCCCGAAAAGCCACCTACTAATGCTGGTTTCAAAATAATGTATTGAGGTTTTATAACTTCTAACAACTCTTTCTTCTTATTAAAATTAATGATTCCAATGAGTTCTTCATCCAGAGCAATCGGCGTTGAAGTTTCAGCGCACAATTCTGCCATGTCATTCCAGTTCCCCGCTTTAATCGGTTGTTCAATTGAATGAATATGTAGATCAGCTAATTGCTGTAAGACAATTTTGGCTTCGTCTTTCGTAAAACCTCCGTTTGCATCTACACGAAGTTCCAACTGATCTTTTGTAAATTTTTGTCTTAATTTTTGAAGAATTTCATGCTCTGATTTCCAATCGACACCGATTTTTAGTTTAATGCAATGAAATCCTTGTTCAAGCTTTTCCTGAATCTGTTCTTCCATAAAACCAATATCACCCATCCAGATCAAACCATTGATCGTGATAGGCGTGTTACCTTCAGTGAATTCACTTGGAAAATAAAGGTTATCACCGTTTTTTAAATTTAAAAGAGCCTGTTCGTAGCCAAACCAAATTGACGGAAATTCTTCTAATTCCTGTTTTAAAAATTCAGAATCACTGCTGATATTTTCGCAAAGCCATTTTAATTTTTCTTCATAATCGGGTCTGTCATCAAAACTCAATCCTCTGAAAACAGCACACTCTCCCACTCCTTTTTTATCATCCTGAAAAATCTCAAGAATAAAAGTCTCTTTTTCAAGCAAAACGCCGCGAGATGTTCCACTCGGGCGTTTGAATTCTAATAAATATTGAAAATATTTTGCTGTCATTTATTTTACGCTGTCAATTCGCATAAATTCTTCTGCTTTTTCAACCATATCAATACTTCCGCAGAAAAATGGAATTCTTTGATGCAGTTCTGTCGGTTCAACTTCCAGAATTCTTCTGAAACCGTCTGTTGCTTTTCCACCCGCCTGTTCAGCCAAAAATGCCATTGGATTACACTCATACAATAATCTCAGTTTTCCGTTTGGAGCCTGTGAATAAGATGGATAAATGTAAATTCCGCCTTTCAGCATATTTCTGTGGAAATCGGCAACCAATGAACCGATGTATCTCGAAGTATAAGGACGGTCGCCTTCTTCCATCTGACAATATTTCAGATAATTCTTTACACCTTGAGGAAATTTGATATAATTTCCTTCATTGATTGAATAAATTTTACCTGTTTTTGGGAAAGTCATATTAGGATGAGAAAGATAGTATGTTCCTAATGAAGGATCGAGCGTAAATCCGTTTACGCCATTTCCTGTCGTGTAAACGATCATTGTAGAAGAACCATAGATCACATAACCTGCCGCAATCTGGTTGATTCCTTTCTGTAAAAAATCTTCCAACTGAACAGGAGTTCCTGGCTCAGTAACTCTTCTGTAGATTGAGAAAATTGTTCCCACAGAAACATTTACGTCAATATTCGAAGAACCATCAAGCGGATCAATCAAAACAACATATTTACTTAGATGTCCGTTTTCACCACATTTAATATCAATAAAATCGTCATTCTCTTCAGAAGCAATTCCGCAGACAACTTCTCTTTGCGATAAAGCAGTGATAAAAATATCATTAGCAATAACATCCAGTTTCTGCTGTTCTTCACCCTGAATATTCTGGTTTCCTGCAGCACCCGTAATATCTACAATTCCTGCTTTATTTACTTCTCTGTTTACCACTTTTGAAGCTAATCTTATTGCGCTCAGAAGACGTGAAAATTCTCCTGTGGAATATTGGAAATCTTCCTGTTTATCAATAAGAAATTCTCCTAAAGTTTGTAATGACTGATCTGACATATTTTTCTTTTTACACTTTTCCCAAATTTCGTAAAATTTATCCTATTTTTAAAATAAATCTCAATTCAGACATTAACAACTGTAAATCAATCAAATACAACTATAAACAAATTCTTCAAATATAAAATTTGATGTTTAGAAAAAACCAAATCATTGCAGTAAATACACTATTTGGAGACAAATTTTGATTTTAATAAAATCTTAAGGACATCATTCTCGCAGTCTATTTCATATCTCGGTGTAAATTTATAATTTTGACATCTTAAAATTTCGACAACGCAATTTATCTAACAATTTTATTTTTAATACTTTAATGAAAATCTTTAAGTTTGGTGGGGCTTCTGTGAAAGATGCCGAAAGTGTAAAAAATGTTTCTATGGTACTTCAAAGCCAGGGTTTTGAGAAATGCCTGCTTGTAATTTCAGCAATGGGTAAAACGACCAATGCGCTGGAAAAAGTAGTAGAAATGTACTTTAAGAAAGATAACTATCAAACTGAAATTGAAGAGATAAAACAGAAACACATCGAAATAGCTAAGGGGCTTTTCTCGGAAGATCATGCAGTTTTTGCAGAAATCAATCTGTTTTTTGATGATATCGATTCATTTTTAAGAAGAAACAAATCTCCGAACTACAACTTTGTTTACGACCAGGTTGTAAGCTGTGGTGAAATGATTTCGACTAAAATCGTTAGTGAATATTTGAATGATATTCAGTTTACTAACCAATGGCTCGATGCAAGAGACTATGTAAAAACGGATAACTCTTACAGGGATGGAGTTGTAGACTGGGCAAGAACAGCAGAATTTATTTCAAATTTAAATAAAGAAATCTGCTACGTTACGCAGGGTTTTATCGGTTCTGATGAAAATAATTTCACCGTAACTTTAGGAAGAGAGGGGTCAGATTATTCAGCTGCAATTTTTGCGTATTGTCTAAATGCAGACGCAATGACGATATGGAAAGACGTTCCCGGCGTAATGACGGGAGATCCAAGAAAATTTGAAGATGTAAGTCTTCTTTCTAATATTTCTTATGAAGAAGCAATTGAAATGGCTTATTACGGAGCGAGTGTCATTCACCCAAAAACGTTACAACCGCTTCAGCAAAAAAACATTCCTTTTTATGTGAAATCTTTCATAGATCCCTCAAAAGCGGGAACCAAGGTTGGAATTTCAGATAAAAACCAAAGTGAAGAATCTTATATTTTAAAAGAAAACCAAACTTTATTAAAAATCTCAACAAGAGACTTCTCATTTATTGCAGAAGACCACATGAGTTTAATTTTCAATAATTTAGCTAAATATAAAATTAAAGTATCTTTAATGCAAAACTCAGCAATCTCGCTGGAATTATGTCTGGAAGATAAATTTAATAAAGTGGATGAGTTGAATGACGAACTTCAAAAGGTTTTCAAGACTGATGTTATAAAAAATGTATCTTTATTTACGGTAAGGAATGCAAAGATGGAAAACATCGACAAATTTTACCAGGGAAAAAGTGTATTATTGGAGCAAATTGCAAAAAATACACTGCAAATGGTAACACATTAAAACTAATTTCGACTAAAAACACATGAGCTTAATCTCGAAAAACGATTTAATTAAAGCTTCCGGCTTACATAAGATAGGTTTTCTAAAAAACCCTGTCGCTTCTGCTGTGATGAGCATTGCAAAAATAAATGAAGTCAACAGACTTTATGATAAACTAAAAGATAAGGAAGGTAAAGACTTTTTCGATTCATTTGTAAGAGAGCGCAACTTAAGCTATGTTGCTTTTGAAGAAGATTTGGCAAAAATTCCGAAAACGGGGCCGTTTATTTTGGTTTCAAATCATCCTCTTGGAGCGATCGACGGAATTCTGATGTGTAAAATTCTGTCGGAAGTCCGTCCGGATTTTAAGGTGATGGGAAACTTTCTTTTAGAGAAAATAAAACCAATGGAACCTTATGTAATCCCTGTAAATCCTTTTGAAGGGAGAAAGGAAATCAGAAACAGCTCAACGGGAATGCGTGAAACTTTAAAGCATCTCGAAAATGGTGGCTGTGTCGGAATTTTCCCGGCAGGTGAAGTTTCCAATAAAAATAATCCGTACAGTGAGATTTTAGATAAAGAGTGGGAAAAACCAGCTTTGAAGCTGATAAAAATGGCTAAAGTTCCGGTGGTCCCAATGTATTTTCACGCTAAAAACAGTACTTTATTTTATCAGGTTGCCAAAATCCATCCTAATTTACAGACATTAATGCTTCCTGCAGAAATGATGAATGACAGGGAAAAACCAATCAGAATCAGAATTGGCCGCCCAATCACAGTAAAAGTGATGGACGAAATGGAAAATATCGAAGAACTGGGAGAATTTCTTAAACGTAAGGTTTACATGATGAAATCTTACTACGAAAAAAGAAAATCTCTGGCTCAGGCTATAAATCTGAAAAATCTATATGTAAAATTCCCCTTATTACGGGAAGAAAATATTGTTCAGAACATTATTGATGAAACGCCGAAAGAAGATATACTGAAAGACATCAGTAAAATAAGAGGAACCGACAGGATGCTTTTCAGCAACGGTAATTATGAAATTTATTTTACGCCTTACGAAGAAATACCTTCGGTAATGAGAGAAATCGGTAGACAAAGAGAACTGACATTCCGAGCTGTAGGTGAAGGAAGCAATCTTCCGTTTGACCTTGACGAATACGACAAACATTATCATCACTTATTTTTGTGGGACAATGCCGCCGAAAAATTGGCAGGAGCTTACAGAATGGCTTTGGGTAAAGACGTCATGAAGAAATTCGGAATCAAAGGGTTTTACACCAGTTCTTTATTTGAGTTTGAACAGGATATCCATCCGTTTTTCAAAAAGGTAATTGAAATGGGAAGAGCTTATATCTGTGAAGAATATCAGCAGAAGCCACTTCCTTTATTCCTTTTATGGAGAGGAATTGTACACGTCTGCCTGAGAAATCCGGATCATAAATTTTTGATGGGCGGTGTAAGTATTTCCAATAAATTTTCTGAATTTTCCAAATCATTGATGATCGAATTCATGCGATCAAATTATTACGACTCGGCTGTTGCTCAATATATTACTCCAAGAAATGATTATAAAGTAAAGCTAAGAGATCGCGATAAAAATCTGTTCATGAACGAAATGGAATCTGATTTAAATAAATTAGATAAAATCATTGACGATCTGGAACCGGAACTGAGAATGCCTGTTTTAATTAAAAAATACATTAAACAAAATGCGAAAGTAATAGCCTTCAATGTTGATCCTAATTTCAATGATGCGATTGATGGCTTAATGTACATAAGAATAAGTGATCTTCCGGAAAGCACCATAAAGCCAGTTTTAGAGGAAATGAGCGAACAAATAAGAAAAGAGCAGGAAAATAATCAGACTGAAAATCAGTAAGTTTTTATTTAATTCAAAAAAACTTCGATTAATATTTGCTTCATATACCAAAACTTCCTACTTTTGCATCACTTTAAACAACGAAGTAAAAAAGAGGTTTCTTAGCTCAGTTGGTAGAGCAATGGATTGAAAATCCATGTGTCCCTGGTTCGATTCCTGGAGAAACCACAAAACCGCCTTTCATTAGGCGGTTTTCTTTTCAAAAGTTGATAAAGCACAAACCAAAAGGTTTCTTAGCTCAGTTGGTAGAGCAATGGATTGAAAATCCATGTGTCCCTGGTTCGATTCCTGGAGAAACCACAAAACCACTCTTTTTTCAAGGGTGGTTTTTTGTTTTTCAATCTTTTAAAGCATTTCAGCATTTATTTACAATCAAAAATAAGTATCTTCGTTTTTTTAAAATTTTATTCATCATGAAAAAATTGATCTCCGGATTATTTATTTTTCTCAGCATACTCATTTTAGCCCAAGAGGAAGGAATTCAATTTGACCAAAGTGCTTTTAAGGATCTTTTAGCAAAAGCAAAAAAAGAAAAAAAACTTATTTTCATTGATGCTTACGCAGTTTGGTGCGGTCCGTGTAAGATGATGGACAAAAATGTTTTCACCCAAAAATCGGTAGGAGATTATTTCAACAAAAACTTTGTGAGTTCCCGAATCGATATGGAAAAAGGTGAAGGAAGAGAGATTGCTCAAAAATTTTCGGTGCGTTCTTATCCTACTTTTCTTTTTCTAAATGGCGACGGGGAATTGGTTTCTCAAAATTACGGTTATATGGAACCAAGCCTTTTTCTTTCTATGGCACAAGATGTAAATGCTGTAAATTCTAAAGAAGGTTCATCTAAAGAAAGATTTGCCAAAGGTGAAAAAAGCCCAGAATTTTTAAAAAACATCATGAAACTTCATTCAAACTCGGATTATGAGTTTGCCAAACAAGCTTCAGAAAGATATTTTGGAAATAAACCTAAAGATGAAGAACTTACAAAAGATGATGCCGGATTTTTATTTTATTTTCTTAAATCTTCGGAAGATCCGAACTATAAAACTTTTGTAGCCAGAAAAGCTGAGATTATTAAATTCTTACCCGAAGAAAATTATAATGAATTCAACAGTCAGTTAATTTTGGGAAAAGTTGTTCAGGAATCTATTGACGAAAAGAACAAAAAAATCAACGATGCCTATTTCTTGAAAACCGCCGAACCTTTAGTTGGAAAAGAAGCAGCAATTTTAAAATTAAACCAAACAAAGCTCGCGTACTATGAGCAAAATGCTAATTTTGCCGAGTACGAAAAAGCAGCGTTGGAATATTATAAAAATGCCGATTCTTTTGAACCTAATGAACTTCTAAAAGCAGCCTGGATTTTTTCTGACAACATCAAAAACCCATCTTCATTGAAGAAAGCCGCAGAATGGGCAGAAAAATCTGTGATGCGTGGAGAAACCTCTGAAAACACTTATATTCTGGCTAAAATTTATTTCAATTTGGGAAGCAAAGATTTAGCAAAGAATTTTGCAGAACAATCTAAGAATATAGCTGCACAATCAGGTAAAGATGCAAGCTTGGCTCAAACATTATTAAACCAAATTAAATAAAACTTACGATTTGAAACATAAATTTTTTATCGCCGCAGTAAGCTTATTTTCAATCATAAATATTAACGCTCAAGAAACTCAGACTACAGAGGTAAAACCTGAATCTGAGAAGAAAGTATATATAAAAGGGAATGCTTTATTTATTCCTATTGGAGTCGTTAATGTAGGAATAGAATATCAAATAAGCAAAAAAATAACTCTACAAGGGGATATTTTAGTTTCTCCATGGAAATCTTTCGCAGGTCATGAAGCTCAAATTTATATGGGAACTGTTGAAGGAAGATATTACTTCAAAGAAGCATTTGCAGGATGGCATGTAGGAGCTAATATCTCTTTTGGTACTTATATTTTACAAAAACCAAACTATTGGAATGACAATGTCTACGTAGATGCTCAAATTGGTACTCCTAGTAAATATATTAACTCTCAATTGTATCAAAAAGGTTATTCTTTCTTATTTGGTATAGAAGGAGGTTATCAATTCAGATTAGCAGAAAATTGGAACATGGATATTTTTGCTGGAATAGGAAGTTCACAGGATTTCTATAAAGGCTATGTACGCGGAACTGGTGAAAGATATGACAGCGCAGACGGTTACAACAGAAGCGGTGAAATCATTCCTTACAGAGGAGGTTTAATGATTTCTTACAGATTAAAGTAAACAACATGAAATTATTAGGAAGAAACCACATCATCATCTCTATTATTACGTTTGCAATACTTTTTCTGATGAATTATTTGGGAAACGAAGAAGCGGATAAGTTGCAACGTGCTTTGATGACAGCTTTAGCAGGAGTAATCGGACTAACGATAGGTTTGTTTATTTTAAACAAAGGAAAGGATGATAAAAATCCGCCACAGAATTTTGATTAAGATCAATAGAAATATATAAAAATGTCAACCGTAAAGTTTACAGTTGACATTTTTTTTAATCCTGATAAACAATATATTTCTTTCTTATTTTTTCAAACTTATCTAAATCCGGTTTCCAGGAAGATTTAATTTCTTTCTCTGATCTTCCGCCAACGATTTGTTTTCTCAATTCATCACTTCCCGCTAAAGTATCAAAGAAGAGATTCTTCAGAAAGAAATCCTGTTGTGGGTTTTGATAATTTTTATGTGCTCTGAGCAACCATTCTAAATTCAATTCACGCAAATCTTGACTGTATTCCGAAAGATTTTCCCCATAACACAATTTCCCGTTCAGAAAAGGATCTTTTGCACCGAAATTTGGTTTTGGCGTAAACTGATAAGGCAAAGAAGTCGTCCACGGCGAACCATAAATCTGAAAAGGTAAATCTGTTCCCCTTCCTACAGAAACCTGAGTTCCTTCAAAAAAACATAAACTCGGATATAAATTGATAGATTTATCATTAGGTAAATTCGGAGAAGGTTTATCTAAAAATGCGTACCTTTTTTTCTTATGATAATCCTTCATTTCTATTAAAGTATATTTAGCCTGAACATTATTTTTCAGCCATTTTTCACCGTTTACCATTTTACCGTATTCACCTATTGTTAAACCGTAAACTACGGGAACCTCATGCATTCCTACAAAACTTGTCCATTTTTTCTTTAAAACAGGCCCGTCAATATAACCGTCATGTGGATTTGGCCGGTCTAAAACCATGATTTCAACATTGTTTTCTGCTCCGGCTTCCATTAAATAAGTCAATGTTGAGATATAGGTATAAAACCTCACACCCACATCCTGAATGTCAAATACGACAATATCAATTCCTTTTAACTGTTCAGGTTTTGGTTTTTTATTATTTCCGTAAAGCGAAACAATTGGGATTCCGGTTTTTACATCTACTCCGTTTTTTACTTTTTCTCCAGCATCTGCATCACCCCTGAAGCCATGTTCAGGTGCGAAAATGGTTTTAATTTTCACATTATTTTTAACCAGGAAATCCACAAGGTGCGTTTTATCTTTCAACAAACCGGTCTGATTGGTTACAATTCCTATTGTTTTATTTTTCAAAAGAGGAAGATAAATTTCCGGTTGGTCTGCGCCGGTTCTAAAACCGTCTTTATCTGAAGTCTGAGAATAATATCGACTGAATACTCCTAAAAAAATTAGGCAAATAAGAACTAATGTTTTAATTTTGAAATTTAAATTCATAAGCTTGAAATTTCCATTATATTTCTCCCGAAAAATAGCGTTTTCCAAAGATAACA